>Ga0256833_1000059_pt1 | contig 80737 bp, 60 predicted proteins | sample 356284metaG_FD_190535 | JGI IMG/M metagenome (GOLD analysis project Ga0256833, IMG submission 190535) | Hydrothermal vent microbial communities from Mid Atlantic Ridge, Atlantic Ocean - 356-284 | ecosystem: Environmental > Aquatic > Marine > Hydrothermal vents | place: Atlantic Ocean: Mid... | reverse complement strand
CCGGTTATAAGTATTGTATTGACTAAATCATCAAAAAAAAGGAGAAGTACGGAGCGAGTATTATATCATACTGTCGGGACAGATTTTATTATAAATAGTGTCTGTCCATATAGTGTCTGTCTATAAAGTGCTTGATTTTGGAAAAATAAAGATTTTTGATGAGATTTTTGTCTTTCTGAGAATTAGTGATGCCTTAGCATCAGTAATTTGAAAAAAGTAATTAACTATACAGATAGAGTGCTTTTGAGATGAAAAATGTCTATTTTTGTATTAATACCAAACCGCCATCAAGAAACTGATTATAAAAAGTTTATTTTTCACTTTTTCTGCTTCAAAAAATATTTCCATAGCAAAGGCTATGCAAAGATTTTTTTTATTGAAGTAAGTAAAAAATAATTCTTTTTCTATTTCACCCTCTTGATAGAGATTTGGTATAAAAGAATCATATATTTTGAAGGAATAGCGGCGCTATTTCAAAAAATATTGGTAAATTTTAATGCGAAAAGAGCGTTTTTCAGCCAAAATGATTCTACCTGTATAGTTACATTATATCGCAAAAAGATTATTTTTAAATTTTTGCCGACTTTATAGACAGACACGATATAGTCGTTAAAATTTAAAAAAACATACTTCTAATGACTTTTTTTCAAATATTTTATTCAAAACCATAACTTTTTTTATACTTTTAATAAAAAAATATATTTATAATCCGAACAATTAATATAATTAAACAAAAGCAATAAAAGCTTTCATTACTGTATTTCATGTACTTACACACACCTAATTTCATATTATATTTTTTTATATGTGACATTTAAGTTTTTTTGTATTTGTTCGCTTCAATATTCCGTTGTAATATTGTATTATAGAAAAATAAGAAAGGCTGATTTAAAGAAATCGGTAGTTATTTTTTAGATATGTTCATGGGATTATAATTTGTTAATAATAAGTTGTATGATCTAGATTGTACAACTTATTATTGGCGAATTCTTAAACAACATATCGACACAAAATTGAATATATAGATTGGGTTATAATATATATAAATTCGTTATTTTTGGTTTATTAAATTCGTTTGTTCATGAGGTTAAAAGAAAGATGTCTTAAAGGAGTTTAAGACATCTTTTTTATTTTACACCAAAAAGACCTTATCATCTTCAATCAAAATCTCCTTAGGTTTCTTTCTCAAATTATAATCCATTGCCATTGAAAAGCCGTAAGCACCGGCAGATTTAATCAATAATGTATCGCCTACCCTAACCTCATTTAATTCTCTATCTCTTGCAAAAGTATCTTCCTCACATAATTGCCCTACAATATCATATTTCAAGAGATCTCCTTTCGGATTACTAATATTTACTATTTCGTGATATGCATCATAATACATCGGTCTTATCAGATGATTAAATCCGGAATTAACACCAACAAAAAGTTTATTGTACCCTTTCTTCACAATATTGACTTTTGTAATCAAATAACCTGCATTTCCAATCAAATATTTACCCGGTTCCACTTTAATTTCAACATGCTTTCCAAATTCATTCAATTTACACCTTATATAATGGGCATACTCATCAAGATCAATATCCAAATCTCCTTCCTTATATTTTATTTTCAACCCACTACCAATATCTAAATATTTAATTTCATCAAATAATTTTGCGTACTCAAATAAACTGTCAACAGACCTTTTAAGGCCTTCAACATCATGAATATTTGAGCCAGTATGAATATGGAGTCCAATTACATCAAAACCATATTTATCTTTGTACTCTAATACTTTATTTAAATAATTAACCGGTATTCCAAATTTCGAACCTAAATGTCCGGTAGCGATCTTCTGATTGCCTTCAATACTAATCGCCGGATTCAACCTTAGCCCGATTTTTTTACCTTTCAAATGCTCTTCCAACATTGGAAAATACTCAAGTGCACCAATATGTACATGCACACCTAATTCCAAACCATAAACAATCTCATTGACGGAAGTACAACTTGGAGTAAACACAATATCACTCGGATCAAAACCAATATTCAAAGCCCTATCTATTTCGTATGGAGAAACAGCATCTATACCACATCCTAAATCTTTTAATACATACAACAGGGCAACATTTTCATTTGCTTTCATCGCATAATGAATCTTGTGTACAATATTTTTAAACGAGCTAACTATCCTAAGGTAATTATCCCTAACACAATTAGCATCATACACATACAAAGGACTTCCATACTCTTGGACTATATCATCAATTAAAACCTTATCTATTTGGCACATCATATTATATTTGGCTCGCAAATTACAAATTTCTATTAATATTCCAAGATCTTATCAAAAAAAAGACATATTTCATTTCTTAGCAATCACAATTGACACCCATTATTTAATTCTCTGTCAATAAAGTCAAGGATCAGAACTAAAATATTCAAGATATAGGCTTGTGAAATATTTGAAATAAAAGAGTTGACTTTTGTCAATGACTGTTTCGTACACGCGCATAACGAAGAGCCGGATGCCACAAATACGTGGATACCATTAAAACAAATTAAATTTAATGAACAAATAGTATATTATGGACAGATACTATCGATACAAGGGCTATTTATACTGAATAATTATTACTAAACAACAAAATATTTGCTATAGATCTGTCCGAAGGCTTAAACAATACTTTAGGAAAGCTTTTGTATGCGGTCAATAACCTCCTAAACGCTTTTCTAATCTTCGAATCATTTTCAATAGCGTATTCCATTTCAAATCTCTCCGGTATGCTGCACTCGCCATAAATAAATTTTATCAATGAATAATCAGTGTAAGTTTGCTCCATAAATACGAATTGAAGTTAACAATAAATTTATCAATATAATAACACCAATTCTATATAGTTTATTGTCCTCTCCAATAATAATATTACTACCAAAATATTTTAATTCAACATATTATGAATTTAGTTAATGTTTAATGAACTAGAAAGAAAAGTATATCTAAATATGCATATTTATTAGCATTTAAACCACAAAAAACAATATATTGCAAAAATTAACATAAATATTTTTTTTATATAAAAATTGTTTCTAAATTTGCATCTGTAAATAAAATGGGAAGCTTATCAAAAAGAACTTTTACGCTAGAGGAAAATTACTACTTACGGGGGAGTATGCTGTGCTTCACGGGGCAAAAGCTATTGCTTTTCCATTAAACAGAGGTCAAAAGATGCTTGTTCGTAATGCAAGAGGTTCTGATTTGGTATGGGAAGCTCTTGACGAAAATGGAGATGTTTGGTTTGATGCACAGATATCGCTTTATGATTTTTCTGCTGTCAAGACTTCTGACCAGAAGATTGCTGACAAGCTTCAGAAAATCTTAAAATCAGCAGTTAGGTTAAACTCAGAATTTCTTTCAACGTGGAGTGGATTCAAAGTCGAGACTCAACTTGAATTTCCTCTAAATTGGGGACTTGGCTCCAGTTCTACCCTTTTGTCCCTCATTGGAGAATGGGCGTATATAAATCCATTTTTCTTGCACTTTGAAGTTTCCAATGGTTCAGGTTATGATATAGCGTGTGCCAATGCAAATGGACCAATAATGTATCAAGTAGAAAATGACGAGATACAATATTCAGAATTCAATTTTTTACCTAAATTTACTAAGCATTTGTATTTTGTATACTTAAATGTAAAACAAAACACGGAGACGGAAATCAAGAATAATGCGGATAAATTCAAGAACAATACAAAAGCAATAAACAGAATATCCGCAATAAGCAGAGCGATTTCAACTAACAAGTCTTTTACCAAATTCACAGAACTGTTACAAGAGCATGAGCAAATTGTTTCCAAAGTAATCGGTAAAAAAACAATACAAGAAGAAAGGTTCAATGATTTTAATGGAATAATTAAATCATTGGGTGCTTGGGGAGGTGATTTTGTGCTTGTTGCTTCAAATGAAGGTGAGGACTATGTTAAAAAGTACTTCAATAAAAATGGTTATCATACAATTGAGAAATTTGAAGACTTTGTCTTATCTTGACTAATTTAATACAAATACTATAATGAACCGAAAAGGAATAATTACTATTTATAATTATTTGCTTATTATCATAGCTATTTCTTTCTCATCCTGCAGCTCCTCCTTATTTTTCTTTTCTAAAAAGCACAAACTAATAAATAAATTTTCACATTCACAGGTACTACAAAAAGAATTTACCGGGTTTGTGTTATTTGATATCGCTAATAACAAAAACATCATAAAGATAAACGGCGATAAGTATTTTACTCCTGCTTCAAATACAAAGATATTGACATTCTATACATCCTTAAAAGTATTAAATGACTCAATGCCGATAGTGCAATACTTAATTAAGGGTGACTCTTTGATTTTTTGGGGCACAGGCAATCCTCTTTGTTTAAACCCTGATTTCAATAAAAGTATAAATAACCTGAAATTTCTAAAAAACAATGACAAAAAATTATTTTATTGTACTGACAATTTTCAAGATAATCGATTCGGTAGTGGATGGGCTTGGGATGACTATATATATTCATATCAGTATGAAAAAAGTCCATTTCCAATATATGGAAACAGGCTTTCCATCAATTTCAAGGAAGATTCCTTTATAGCTGTACCAAATATATTCAACATCAATAACAAACAGGATTCCAACTATTATTTCAGAGATGAATTTAAAAATGATTTTCAATTTGGCAAGTTTTCAAAAGGCTATTCCCTTCAAATCCCTTTCATAACAGATTCGCTCTCTATTGTCAAATTACTATCTATTGCAACCAATAAGCAAATAAATAAATGTCCGGATCTCACACTAAATGATAAATATAAAGCAAAAACTTTAAAGATAAAAACACCTGATACCCTTTACTTAAGGTTGTTGCACAATAGTGACAATTTTATTGCAGAACAACTTATGCAAATGTGTTCATTTACTCTTTTTGATACAATAAATACACAAAGAGCCATAAAGTACTCCAAAGAATTCATTTTACCCAAACTTGATGGAAGATGCAGGTGGGTAGATGGCTCAGGGCTTTCGAGATACAATCTCTTTTCACCAAATGACATGATTTATGCCTTAAAAATGATTTATGATACATTAAATTGGGAGCAAATCACAACATTCTTCCCTACTGCCGGCAAATCAGGCACTTTAAAAAACAGTTATACAAATATAAAAATACCTTTTATCTATGCCAAATCAGGAAGCTTAAGCAACAATTATAATTTAAGTGGTTATATACTAACTAAAAAAGGTAACAAATATATTTTTAGCTTTATGAACAACCATTTCTTAACAAACAGTAAAAGCATAAAACAAGAGATGGAAAATATTTTTAAATATATTTATATGAATTACTAGCTCTTCACATAACATTCACTACAGACTGATTGTCAATTTATTTTTTCTTCTTTATTACCCCAATAACTTTTCGTTTCTTTTTTTTATATATCTCCAGTCTCTTTTTCCTAAATTCATCAGCCAGAACTTGAGAATCAAGATCCTTATTATTCAGATAACGATGAAACACAATAATCATAAAGTCAGCCATATCATCAGGATGGCCTAACCCTAAATCTCTTAGGACCTTTTCAAATCTTGACCCCCCGTAAAAATTCCAATTTACAATCATCCAACGACCTATCCCAAAATGGAGCTTTTTGGCAACAATTTTTTCATCTGCATTTATAAATTTTGTTAATGATTTATCACTTGATAGTTTTTTCAATTGAACAATAGCATCGTCAATATCTTTAGGAATATAAACGCCATTAATGCGAGATTTTCTCCTATTTCTCTTCATTTCATTTTTGATTTCCTCTTTGGTACTAGCAGGAGACTTATCGCCGTCAGCATTCTGTGTATATCCAATACTAGAATTTAATGCAAATAAAACAAGAAGTGCAAATATTTTTTTCATTTCATTTAATTGTATTCTATCAACGAGTAAAATATAGCTTTATTATCACAACCATTATTATTACAAATTCATTTGCAAGGAAAATAAAAAACTACTTACGGCTACTCCATTTTCTTTTCAAATACGGAAGGAAAAACGAAAAAACTGCCAGCATAAGGATAATCATGCTACCCGGTCTTGTCACAAAGTCAAGCAGCCCCCCTTTTACCAATGACAACCTTAAGTTTTCTTCTATCATTTTACCTAATATAAGCCCTAAAATAACAGGAGCCGTAGGAAAACCTCCCCTCTTCAAAAGCCAGCCAAACAAACCAAATGCAATACATGTACCAACATCAAAAAGTGAATTTTGAATAAAATAACTGCCGATAAATGACAATGCAATTATCAAGGGATATAATAATTTTTTTGGAGCAGCAATTATTTTCACCCATAATTTATTTCCCAACAAACCAACAATAAACATGATAATATTTGCGAAAAACAAACTGATAAAAAGCCCATATACAATACCGGGCTCTTTTTCAAATAGCTCCGGACCGGGGTTCAGCTTGTGTATCATCAAAGCCCCAATTAATACAGCTGTTGAAGCGCTTCCGGGTATACCTAAAGTTAATAATGGAACTAATGCACCACCTACCGAACCATTATTGGCAGCTTCGGGAGCAGCGACACCCTCGAGAGATCCCTTTCCAAATTCCTCAGGCTTTTTACTACTATTTTTAGCAGTATTATATGCTATAAAAGTTGCAATTGCTCCTCCTGCTCCAGGTATGACACCAATCATAGTACCCAAAACAGAGGACTTTAGCATTAAATATTTCAATTTCCACAATTTAGAGTTTGCTAATTTATGCTCTGTTAATACTGCCTTTTTTGCTTTTTTATCCTTTTTAAGAATTTCAAAATTCTCTATACTAAACAAAATCTCACCTAGAGCAAATAAGCCTATCAATGCAGGGATAAACTCAAGTCCATCCGATAACTCTGAAATCCCCATATCAAATCTAGAAAATGGTAATTGCGTATCAAAACCAATTGTCACTAACAATAATCCAATTATGGACGAGATAAACCCTTTTGCCGGATTATCACCAGCCAATGATGATATTATCGTCATCCCAAATACTCCCAATGCAAAATACTCATAAGACTCAAAAGACAATGCCAATTTTGCTAAAGGAATGGAAAATAAAATTAAAATTATTGTCCCGACAAGCCCACCTACCGTCGAAGCCGTCAATGAAGTTTTCAATGCGTATAAAGGTTTACCTTGTTTTGTCAATTCATACCCATCAAATGTAGTAGCTACCGCACCAGGTGTACCGGGCGTATTGATAGCTATCGCTGTAATTGAGCCACCATAATTGGAAGACAGGTATACAGAAGTCAACAAGACAAGTGCACTCATAGGATCCATACCAAAAGTAACGGGAAGCATCAAAGCTACTCCTATAGATGGTGATAGCCCTGGCAAAACTCCTACCAATATCCCGACAATAACACCAATAACTATCATAAGTAAAGGAGTAAAATGCATTACTTCAACAAAACCTAATCCCAAATTATGTAAAATATCCATCATTTTAAATTAAAAGACTTCCTAATGGCAAATCAATTTTTAAAAGCAATTCAAAAACCAAATAAGAGAATATGACAAAACCAAAGGCATTAATCACCATAATTTGCCATTTCCTATATTTCAATATATACATCGCAATCAATAAAAAAGCCGGTGTTGAAAGAAAATATCCCAATAGTGGAATTGTAACAAAATAAATCAATAATACAAGCACGATTTTACTTACTAGATTAATATTCCCCGGTTTGAAAGGCTTGTTTTTATCATTTATCTCATTGTAAATATTCCAGATACCAAATACCAATAATGCGACCGTCCAAACCCTCGGAATCAAAGCAGGGTTGGTAATATTCAGCCCTGGAGGGATATCAAATAACATAGTCTGATAATAAAAAAACAGAGCTACCCAAATAAAGAATCCGGCAAACAAATTATTAAAATTTAGTTTTCGTATTTCAAACTTAAAAAATAACAAAAAGACAAAAACTATTGCTATGGCAAGTAATATTGCTACTCCCCATAAAGGTAAAATCCCGTTTTTAACATATGAATTTAACAATCCTGCTGATTTCAATAATTCTTTTGTCTCCTTTGATTCAAGTCTAACTTCTCTAGAAAATGCCACGGGAGAAAGATAATCAGGAAAAGAAAATACATTTTCACAATAGTCCCTCCATTCTTTATCTTGGGAGACTTTCTTCAGAACCCGGGACATGTATTTTATCGCAATTTCAGGTGTACCTTCTTTAAAAGCATATCCACGCCACATTGATTCGACCAAATCAATTCCATTTTCCTTGAAAGTTTCAACTCCGGGCAAGCCCTTATGTCTTACTTTAGCAGCCAATGCAATAATCTTCAAATCTTTTTTACCTGAAATATCCGCCGGATTACCTACATAAACCGGTGCTTCGTCTCTCATCAAGGCAAGTATTGATTGAGGTCCACTTTTATAATCTACCCATTCTGCATTAATTCCTAACTTTTGCCAAGCTTTGATAGCCATCAGATGATCACGACTTCCAGTCCCAGGCCCAATCCAAACTTGTTTATTTTTTTTTGCATCATCGACAATGTCCGACAAAGATTGAAAACCTCGTTTTTTATTGGAAATAATAGCTTCAGGATCTGAAATCATTTTTGCTAAAAAAGTAAAATCAGTTATTGAAACATCACTTTTATTTACGATAAGAGTGCTAAGGAAGGATCTTGTCACTCCTAATAAGATATAGCCATCAGCTTTTCTATCAATCACATGTTGCATCGCAACAATACCTTGAGTCCCCGGTCTATTTTCAACAACAAAAGGCTCTTTACTGTATTTTTTAGCTATTTCTGCAACCTTTCTAGACATTAAATCAATAGCTGAACCGGGTTTTGAATGCACTACAATTGTTATAGGCTTATTGGGGTAAGCATCGTTATTGCTATTGCTGAAATACAAAAACACCATCAACCCCAGATAAGCAATAACAAAAAAGAATGCAACAATTTTAGATATCTTCATTTTTCCCCATTCAAGACAATCAATTTACTAAACTTATCCACCTATAACTTTACGCAACTCTTCTATTTGACTTTCCCACAATTCTATTTGATCATCTACTTCATCAGAATCACTAAAATCTGTTATTTTTAATATAGTTTCATTTGTTATAGGAGATTTGAACATCTCAAATTCAAAATACTCATCATCATTTTCGGACTCATCCCACTTAAATCTAAGGAAATGGTCTTCCTCATACTCTATTAAGGTAGCGCTTTCTTTCACCCCTTCCCAATAAAAATCATACTTATCCCTGTTAACAGTTGCGGTATCACAAAACCACCTTACCAATCCCTCTGAAGATCCTAAAAAATTGTACAACATAGCCGGTGAAGCTTTAAAGATAAACTCTAACTCAAATAATTCTCTATCCATTTTTTTCTGTTCTGTAACCGCAATTAAAACTAAATATTTGAATAATGCAAGTTTTTAACAATATAATTTTTAAAATATTATACATTGAGTAAAGTAATTCAAAATTATTAGCTTTTATTTGATTACAATCATCTTTTTTGCAGCAATAACATTATCTACTTTTAGTGAATAAAAATATATCCCGGATGGTAATTTCAGCTTTTTATTATCAATAACAATAATATGTTTTCCATACTCATATTTACTTTTATTCATATAATTTGATACTAAATTACCATTAGAATCATAGATATTTAAACTAACAATTGAAGTTTTTCTCAATTTAAATGAAACCGCTGTCTCTTCCGTATAAGGATTGGGCGAATTCTTTAAATCACTAAATAAATCGGCCGAAAAATCATGTTTTTTTACTGCTGTTGTCATTAGGCTGTCTATATCTATTATTGCAGTCCAAACAGACATATTAAAATTATCCAACCTAGTCCATATAGGTCTCACTATATTATTATCAGCTGTAATATTAGTATAATCACCAAAGAAAACACTTCTATTTGGTGAGAAAGCTGACTCACTTATCTTAAAGTTAATAAAAGTTTCCCCACCATCTTTGGACATTGCCATATATACATCAGTCTTTGTATCTGCATAATTACGCCTATCATAAAAAACAAAGTACAGATATCCTGTAGTCTGATCAATACTCATCCATGTGAAAAATTGATGCCTGCCGGGCAAATCATCATTTACTCTTATTGGTTCAGACCAAGACTCACCACCATCTGAAGATTTTGTAATCCAAATATCAGTATCGTCTTCACCATTGCGCTGATCTGACCAATTTATATAGATATTCCCCTTATTTTCCCTATTACTCAAATCACACGAAATAATAGGTAACCCATTACATCTGTTTATTCCGGGTACATTAAAATCCCAGCCTCCGGGGATTGCAGTTACAAACTTGTCTTCTTTCAACCACGTCTCCCCTTCATCAACTGATTTATCAAACATTAACCCAAAAGGACCTGCCCACGAAACATAAACTTCCCCGTTTGGACCTACGGCAGGAACAGCACCTTCTACAGTATTGTCGCTATCTACACAATCACCTGCTACTTTATTAATTCTCAATGGAGATGACCATGTCAATCCTTCGTCATAAGACTTTGAAAACAGGATATTGGAACTATCTTTAGTTGATGTGCTACCATATTTATCAAACTGAGTCCATGTAACATAAATTATATTTTTCTTTGGATCAACCACAGGCCATTGTTTATCCTGATTTTTTTTCTCGTCAAATACCATATAAGTATCTTGAGTCCAATCTTTACCACCGTTTTCGCTACGTTGACAGACTATTTTGTCTATCCAATGATGGTCATTTGACAAATGCATGAAATAAAAATACCCATTAGTGTCCACAGTAATAGAAGGGTCTCCCCATACACCGTAAATGGATTCTAACTTATCAACATTCCATGTCTTACCTGTATCTGATGAATAAAACACTTTATCTATATTACATCCCGCAACCAATTGTGCCGGATTTTTTGGGTTTATACATATAGAAGGTTCACTAGGCTGTCCCTTTTTAGAAATCAATATATTTTTATGTTGAGCCGTAGTTGATATTATACCTATTAAAAGAAAAATGATTATTCCAAAACTTTTAACTTTATCCATATTTGTCAATTCTTTATACAAATAGTTTGCTCCTAATAGATAAAACGTCCCTCCTGCTTCATGTGTTTATCCATTATTTCCAATTCATGTGCACCTGAAAGCACAATATCAGTCATTAAATCAAAATTCAAATCCTGATTCCTTCCTTCATAATTAACATGATTAAGTATGACTTTCATAGCTTCTCTTCTAGCCACATGTTTATCATTGGATCGTATTATTGTCCATGGTGCTTGGCGTGAATGAGAAGCCTCCAACATTTTATACTTCATAACAGTAAATTCATCCCATTTATCTTGTGCTTGCAAATCAACTTCACTCAATTTCCATTGCCTCAATGGATCATTCTTCCTTCTATCAAACCGTCTTGCCTGTTCATCTTTTGTAACACTAAAATAAAGTTTTATCAATATAATGCCTGAACGAACCAAGTCTTTTTCAAAACCTTTCACTCCTTTGATAAAGTTAGAATATTCTTTGTCGGTACAGAAACCAAATACAGGCTCAACCATAGACCTATTATACCAGCTCCTATCGAACAATACAACTTCGCCGGCATGAGGAAAATGTTTAACGTATCTCTGGAAGTACCATTGAGATTTTTGTTCCTCCGTAGGTTTACCAAGTGCTACTATTCGATAATGCTTTTCATTCATATATCTAGTAGTCCTACGGATAGTACCCCCTTTACCTGATGCATCGCGTCCTTCAAACAGAATCATCATCTTTTTATCTGTAAGTTCAAGATGATTTTGTAACTTAATCAATTCTGCTTGATAGACCTTTAATTCATCAATCTCTTTAAGCTTTTTAATAGCTTTTTGTGTATACTTTTCTTTTTTTGCTCTTTTTCTCTTTAGTATCTGAAATTCTTCAATCAAATCATCCGTTTTGACTTTATCGCCATTGACAATTAAAAAATCAGGATTAGTGTTATCGTTTTTTCCCAATGACAAACTTGTGTCTGCAACGACCTTTTTACTACTTTCAGCCTTGGTTTGAGGAGTAACTTTCTGTTTTTTTTCCATAACAATCAGTTTTTAATTCGTGTAGGAATATGATAAATCTTTACATCGCACAAAATAAATAAAAAACATAAATTACCATAAATATTCAGTATAAAATCATTAAAATAGACATAAAAAGGCTAAAACTTTTTCCCATGCCACCTATTTGAGTAAAGATACCTAAGGCTCAGTCCCCCTACCAATATCCAATAGACTATCTCAGCTGTCCATGCAAGCTCTAAACTTCCTCCACCATATTTCAGTACCAAATAAATATACAATAGGTAGAAAACGGAAACAAAAGCTTGTATTTTCATCCCGTGTTTTGAAGCTCCCGTTCCTGACAAGCCATTAAAATATATCATTCCCAATGAGGCCAATATTAAAATCACAAATAACACATATAAAACACTCTTAGACTCAACAATCAAGGACATATCATCTCCTCCAAAAAGAGGGTAAAGCGTGATTGTGGGAAATAAAATAACGGGTAGTGTCATCACCATGGTAGTCAACAAATTCAAATTTGCTGTCTTGTATATAATAGGCATGACCCCCATCCTTTTTCTCATCCCTATCATTTGACTGACAAAAGTATTTATCGCTGAAGAAAACCCCCAAGAAGAGATCGTCAAGATAAATGATACATTTCTGATTAGATTGGATATAGCCAAAGCTTTCTCTCCTAGATATATCTCTATCATAGAAAAGAAAATAAAATAACTTCCTAAGCTAATAATAGCTTGAACCACTATTGGTGAGGATAAATCCAATATACTCTTAAGAGCTTGCATATTGGGCTTTGGTAATTTATCCAATCCCCATTTTTTATAACTACCTCCAATGAGCATATATATAATAAAAACAGAAAAACCGATAAATTCCGCTATCACACTTGCCAAAGCCGCACCTTCAATACCCATCTCCGGAAACCCCCATTCTCCAAATATCAAAACATAGTTTAATATCAAATTTGAAACAAGTAATATAATGGAGTCAACTATAATAAATGTTGTTCGCGATACTCCTGTATATAAAGCCACAATTGAGATACCACCGTAACTTAAAAACACGCCGAATGCTCGCATTTTAATGTAAAGTAAGCTTTGTTCATACACTCTGGGGGATTTTATAAAAAACTTCAGAAACCAATCCGAACCATAACGCATCAAAAGAAACATCACAAATGCTAATGACAATTCAAATAATAGTAATGTATAAAAACTTTCGCTAATCTTATCGGTATTACCATCACCTACCCTCCGAGCTATTATAATCTGACCACCCTTGGAAAACCCATAGCCAATAGATGCAATAATCAAATAAAACACACTTACCAACGCTATACTTGCAAATGCCAACTCGCTATAGTGAAACAAAAACACACTATCACTTAAACCAATAATCTGCTGAGCAGCACTACCCAACATAATAGGGAATGCAACTGCAAAAATATTTTTATAGTTAGTAGATAATGACATCCAAGCTAAATAATTATTTAAGAACAAATGAAATAAAGATTATTTGACATCTCCATGCAAACAGCACAAATTTAAAATCGATCCTCTTAGTGGCATTTTATTTTTTTTGCAAGTAATTGATACAAAAGCATCAAATTATTGCAAGAGGGTAAAATTACCAACAAAAAGTATCATAATTATAAAAATTGCCTGTTTTCGTTCAGACACCAACTACAAACATAATCAATGCTCTCGATTTTATATAATAATTCATGCTATTTATTCAAAAACTCATCCTATTTTAATAACTATGACTTTACTTTGTTTATCTTTGCGCACATTTTGTACAAATATTTACAAAAAATACTCGGTGAACCGGAAACGAACAATGAATGTAACCCTAATAATCACTACTTACAAACGCCCCAATGCATTAAAACTAGTTTTGAATAGTGCATTAAAACAATCTGTGATGCCCGATGAGATAATCATTGGTGATGATGGTTCAGGAAAGGATACCGCTGAGTTAATCAATAATTACAAATCCAAATTCGAAATACCATTGAAACATATTTGGCAAGAAGATAAGGGATTTAGAGTAGGAAAAATACGAAATAAAGCTATTAAAGAAGCGAGCTTTGAGTATATAATCCATATTGACGGTGATATTGTTATGCATTCTGAATTCATAAAATCACATCTTAAGTTTGCAAAAAGAGGTTTATTCTTGCAAGGACATAGAGTAATGCTCAATGAAAAACTAACTGATAAGGCAATATCAAAAAACATCTTAACATTTTCATTTTTTGATATAAATCTAAGGAACAGAAAAAACACAATTCACAATTTTGCTTTAGCCAAATTGTTTTCCCGATCATCTAAAAAAATAAAAGGTTTAAAAGGAGCTGTTTTTTCTTTTTGGAAAGATGATGCCATGGCAATAAATGGTTTTGATGAGACTTATATAGGATGGGGAAAAGAAGATTCTGATTTTTCAATACGTTTAATAAATAAAGGATTGAAAAGAAAAGACCTAAGATTTTGCTCCGTAGCATTTCATTTAGACCATGCATGTAGCAACAAAGATCTAAAAAGCGACAATTACAAGAGAAACCTGACTCTTTTGAAAAAAACAATTAGCCATAAAACAATTCGTTGTGAAAATGGAATAGAAAAAAATTAAATCTCCTTTTTATAACATATCAATATCGCTAAAAGTGTCAAAAATGCTGTCTTCCCAATCATCAATTCAATTGTTGTTTCTCCCACAAATGTCAATAATGTCAAAACATAAACAGGGATTAAAAGCTCGTGCCTATTTTTGGTATAGAAAACAGGAAACAACAACAATAAATAGTATAACACAAACCCTAAAATACCCATAGAGGATAAGGTAAATACAAATTGGTTTACAGGTTGAAATCTCATCTCCTTTGGCAAATCCTTATAATTTAATTCATACTTTTTATTCATTTCTTTCTCTATATCACCAATACCCGATCCTAGTAAAGGAGAGTCTTTGAGTATTTTGAATCCATTTATTATTGATGTTATTCTAATCCTATCAGAAGTGTGATATTTTGCTGTTCCATTCAAGGTTGTCTCTATGTCCCATTTTACATACTTTATTTTATTTTTTACTGATGGCAAAAACAGATAGGACATAACCATAATACCCAGGATTATACCTAATACAGCTATTGCCAACTTGTACTTTTTGTATACAATTGCATTATAAAATGCAAGAAACACAGTACTGAGGTACAAGGACAATATACCAGTCCTGACAGCCATTACATGTATAAAAACCATTAAAAACAATGCCATTGTACCAAAAGCATACCTCTTTAATTTAATCTTGCTTTTCATAAAAAGATATGCAGAAAACAAAATAGACAAAGCGACGAAATAGCTATATCTTACATGAATTATTGGAGTATGAATAGTTTGGCCTTTCAGGTAACTACTATTCACCTCGTCGTAGTTGAAAAAGTAACTAAAAAGCAATAACACACTAATAATGAAATTGATACTGACAAAAATCTCTAAGACGATATTAACAAATTTTCTATCATACGGACCATTTAAAAATATTGCAAATGGTATTACAAAAAATATTAAATTAGTGTTTACTCTTCCCAGCCACATCGACGTATCACTACTGTTAATCCCCGAAAGTAAGTAAACAAATAATATCAAAGACAAACTCAAAATTGCGGGACTTTTAAAAAACAACTTTACTCTATCACGAGATTTTTTTTGATAAAGCCCCATCAACAAAACTAAATAAGGGACAAAAGACAATACGGTTTTAGAATAGTACAACCCTAAAAAACTAATCCCTAAAACGCAAAGTAACAAAATTGTTTTTTTATCCAACTTCTTATCTTTATTAAAACACAAATATAATCAAATTAGACCGTTTTTATTCTTATAAACAATCATTATTTGTATACTTATAGTTTATTATCATTTGAGGCTGGTCTTGTCATGTACACCCCAATTAATATTGCTACCAAACTTATCATGTGATACCAATTATATTGCTCCCCATCCAACACGCCCCAAGATACCGCAACAAAGGGAACAGTATAACTAACTGAAGATGCAAAAATCGTATTTGATTTTTGAACAAGTTTAAAGAAAAGAACTGTAGCAAATACTGTGCTTAACAGAGACAAAACAGTAACAGCTCCAAGAGATAATAACGCATTTGAATCTGTCTTCATTATATCTACAAAATCCCCGCTACCCAAGATTAAAATGGTAACCGGACCAAAAACAAAAAACGAAACCGCCGTCAATATCAAAGGATTGTGATTATTAAAAAACTTTTTCACCATATTTGCATTAAAAGCGTATAAAACTGTTGCCAATATAATCAAAGATGAATAAAACACTCCTCCTTTGAATGAACTATTGGTCAAATAAATCATAACCGCAGCACCGATTAGGCCTATAACAACTCCCAACGATTTCTTGCCATCTATTCTTTTTTTAAAAAAAAGCAATGCGACTAATAGGGTGAAAATAGGGGTCAATGTATTCAAAGCACCTGCAAGCCCACTATTAATCTTCGTTTGTGCCATAGCAAAAAGAAAAGGAGGTATACCTCCTCCGGCCAATCCTATTATTAAAAACAAATACCATTTGGACCAATCAATCTTTTTCCTATTTACAAGCACAACAGGCAAAAAAGCTATTGTAGCGATTAAAATCCTAAGACTTGCAACTTGAGTGCTGTCAAATGCAATTAATGATTTTTTTATCAAAATAAATGATGTACCCCAAATAAGGCTCAGCACCAAAAACGCAAACCAATCATTCCATTTCAATATCCTATTATTACTATTCAATTAGCTTCTTCTTTTAGGTTTAAATCCTGATTTAGACATTATCTTTTGCGCATTTTTATCTTTTAAAAGATCCTCTATCGTTTTCTCTCTGTATCTGTTCATATAAGAACTTACTATTCTGTATCCAATATACACCCCAGTCATACCCGGTGATTTTCTAGGCATACCCAAAGCTTGAGAATTAGGCCCGGGACTTATTAACCTTTTAATTTCATAATCACTAGTAGTATAAAACAAGTTTTTCTTTATCATATATGACCATAGTTCTTGCTCATTATTTTTCAACCATTCAAGCTGCTCTTTTGAATAATCTAATAGAATAGTGTCTTGTATATCCGGCATTAATTGCTTTATAAAAAATATTTTTTTACCTTTATTTATCATCTTGTCAATAGCGCGTTCATTATCATCACTTCCTATCACATCCTCTAACCACAATTCCAAAACCTTTTTCACCAAATAATCCTTATTGTAAGTTCTTACAAAATAATCTGAAAAAGTCCCTTGCCCTCTTTCCAACCTACTATAATCAAACCTATCACCTAAAAACATATCCAAACTAAAAGCTAGAGCTTCTCCACTATTATCATTAAATAAAAATCGTTGTATTGCAAATCCGGAGATACAAGAGTAAACTTTTGGAATCTCAATACCACTATACATTTTCTTGGCTTTAGCAAAAATATTAGCAAATTCAAGCTTTATTTCATCCATTTCCCCAAATTCTTTTTCACATAAATCAAACAAATTCACCATGGACGAGTCAGTAATAAATGTCTTCAATTCTTTGTAAAAAATAGAATCATTTGTTTTATAACCAGGCATTTCCAAAACTTTTCCAAAGTAAATATCTGTCATTGCAGGAAAATCAGTTTTTATCGCCTCAAACTCTCGTTTTATATTACTTTTTTCAATCCCAAAAATAAGCCTGTCGTATCTTATTATATCAACAGCTCTTTTCTTTTGGTCATAACCTTTACCTCCACAACCAAAAATTGAAGTCAAAACAACAATAAAAAAAAGAAAACGATATCTTTTAAAAATTTCCATATAAATCCATTATGGCTTTTTACAGCTATGTAAAAAAGTCTATGAGTAAATAGTAATTACAAGTTTTCTAGACCGTGCTTTATTCCTAAATTCACATAAATAAATACCTTGCCATTCCCCAAGATTGAGCCTTCCTTCTGAAATAGGTATATTTATTGAACTATCAGTCAAACTGGATTTAATATGCGCCGGCATATCATCAGAGCCTTCTACTGTATGAGTATAATAAGGCATATCTTCCGGTACCATCAAATTAAATACTGTTTCAAAATCATCTAAAACTGTCGAATCAAAGTTTTCGTTTATGGTAAGGCTTGCTGATGTATGCTTAATAAATACATTCATTATTCCTGCATCCGGCAACTCTATCTGCCTTAATATTTCTTCGGTAATTAGATGAAAACCCCTGCTATGTACGGCCAAATTTATTTCTATTTGCTGTATCATCAATACATTTTAATTAGTGTTAAAAAAAAATACCCTTAATCAAATCTATTTATCGGAGGACATGTTAATGATCCAAAATAATACATCATGCTCAGTTGAATAAATGAAAAACGGTCATTATCCCTACTATTACCCCTTTGCTTTCCCTGTATTGCAAATCCGGGTATACCCGATCTATCCGATAATTTAACCGCGATATCACCTCTTAGAGATCTCAATTCTCTAACATTGGGATACGACTTACTCACATCATCCAAGTAGTCTGTAAAAATAAAACGGTAACTCATTTCAATATTCATACTCAAAGTTGTAGAAATATCCCATTTCAAACCGCCTCCAACAGATAACCCCGCAGAATACTGAAAATACTCCTCACCTAGCGCCTGTCCTTCTGTTCCCAACTCTCTCAAACTATAATACTTCCCTTCATATTCTGCTTTCGGATCATAATAAAACACATTCAGCCCTCCAGCCAAATACGGGGTGAAATAATCAGATGAACCATGCACATAAGGCAAAAAATTGAATTCAATCTGATTGTTAAAGTCTACTATAAATGTTTTAAAACTCAGATTCCTTTTTTTATCAAAAGAATTCGTTGCGTATTTATCATTGGCACCAAAACGAGTAAGGCTTATTGTTGATTTATAAGATATTCTATCATTAAACAAAACCCTTAAGTTCACACCTCCAGCAAGACCCGGTTTTCTTAGATTAAAAGTAGGGTTCAAATCTCCAAAATAATTGGAAATACCTAACCATCCCCCTAACTCGTATCCTTGTGATTTTACATTCAACTGTACAGTCACAATCAATAATAAAACAAAAAACAGCTTTTTAATTTGCATACATCAATTATTCTTATCAATATGTTTTAAAACATACGTATCTTTCAAATCATTTACATTCTACCTATCATAAACAAAACAAATTATTAAATATTATGTTTTGCAATATTATTTATGATAATATTTTCAACATCATCTCTTTCATAATCCCTATTTGATCTACTGCCCTCACTTCTACTCCTTTTGCTTTCAAATCATACTCTTTCAAAATACTTATAATCTCAATCAATTTATTTCGCGAGTAATTTTTTGCAGCCAACCTATAATCCCTAGCAAAAAACTTATTAAATTTTGCCAGTTTGCTTAATTCATCGTCTGACTTCCTAATATTTTCTGACACTATCAGAACCTTAGAAAAATATCCATAAAGCGTGATAATTATGTAAATAATAGGATACTGCTTAATATTTGTACTGAATACATCAATAATTCTAAAAACTTTTGCTACATCTTTTGCCCCAAGGGCATTATTCAATTCAAACACATTATATTCCCTACTCAGTCCGATATTATTCTTTACATCTATCAATTCTACCTTTCTGTCAATACCAACTGCAATTTTCAATTTATCCAGTTCATTATCTATTTTTGACAATTCCGTTCCCAATAATACCGTCATAAGACTACATGCATCATTAGACATCGTCATACCCTTGCTTTTCGAATAGGTCTTTATCCAACTACCTACTTGATTTTCATACAGCTTTTTTGATTCAAATAAAATTGCGTTCTCTTTGATTTTTCTAGCAAAGGAACTACGCATATCCATTTTTTTCCCTTTATATGCAATAACTAAAACTGTAGAATTGACCGGCTTTTCAATATATGGTAATAAATCCTGAAGAGTTCGCATTTGCTGTGCTTCCTTCAATATCACTACCCTCTTTTGTGCCATCATAGGATATTGCCTTGCACTTCCAATTATGCTTTTTGCTAATGCATCTTTGCCATAGAAAACCATTTGATTAAAATCTCTTTCTTGCTCTGAAAGCACACCTTCCTGAATAGCCTCTACAATTTTCTCAATAAAAAATGCCTCCTCTCCATGTAAAAAATACACCGGCGAGAAATCCTTTTTTTTAATACTTTCCAAAATTTTATCAAATGTCAACTTTCTTTATTTTTTGCAAAAATAACTTATTTTATTATAATTCTATCACGAAATAGTTTAAAAATAAAATCAAAGAAATAATTTTACATTTCATTCCTTTATGTACCTTCGCACCCAACAAATAGGATTAAATGCAACTTTATCCCAATAATATAACAAATACTCTTGAATATGATAAGATTATTAGTCTTACTAAATCTTACTGCACAGGACTTTTAGGCAAAATAAAATTGGATAATACTCCCTTTATATCCGATATAGATTCACTTGAAATTAAACTTCTTCAAGTAGATGAGATGAAAACATCGATTTCCGGCGATTCTCCTCTTATTATTCATAACTATACTGATGTAGAAGAGCATTTGAAAAATTTGAGAATTATTGGTTTTGTATTATCTATTGAAACCTTGCAGGAAATAAACGCAATTATAAAAGGAGCTATCAACTTAAAAAAATACTTCACTCCATTGCGCAAAGAACAATACCCTACTCTTGGAGAATTATCACTTCTCATTGATATACCACAAGAGCTTAATACAATAATAGATGAAGTATTGGATGAAAACGGAGAGATAAAACCAAATTCTTCACCGGAACTGATGCGAATATCAAGGTCTATCAGATCCAAACAAATTGAAATAAACAAGGTTTTCAATACCATTGCAACTGACCTCAAAAGCAAAGGATTGCTCAGTGAAACTATCGAAACATACAGAAACGGAAGAAGAGTCCTTATACTTCCTGCAGAAAATAAAAGGAAAATCAAAGGTATTATCCATGATGAATCTGCTACAGGCAAAACTGTATACATAGAACCTGAATTGATAATTGGTCTCAACAATGATTTGTTCAATCTAGATGCTGAATTAAAAAAAGAGATCTACAAAATCCTTAAAAAACTAAGCAATAACCTTCGTCCCTACATTGAGACAATAAGGAATAGTCTTGATATCATGGTAGAGTTTGATGTTATTTCTGCAAAAGCACATATCGCAATTCAAACGAAAGCCAATAAGCCAATACTAGATCCAAAACCCGGGCTATATTTTGTAAAAGCTTTTCATCCTATATTGTATCTTAAAAATAAAAATACGGAAACAAAAACGATTCCATTTGATTTGCATTTAAAAAAAGGCAATAGAATATTAGTGATAAGTGGACCTAATGCCGGAGGCAAATCCATAACATTAAAAGCGGTAGGATTACTTCAAATGATGGCACAATCAGGATTTTTAATCCCTGCAGATGCCAAATCAAAATTAGGGATTTTTAAAAAGATTTTTGCTGATATAGGTGATCAACAATCAGTAGAAGATGACTTGAGCACATATAGTTCGAGACTTAAAAACATGAAAACTTTTTTAAATAATTCAGACAATGAGTCATTAATCTTAATTGATGAATTTGGTTCAGGTACAGACCCAAAAATAGGGGGTGCTATAGCTGAGGCTATTCTTAAGGAGCTCAATATTGTCAAATCGTGGGGAGTATTAACAACACATTATAGCAATATAAAAGTTTATGCCTTTAAAACAAAAGGCATAATTAATGCTGCAATGCATTTTGATAAGAAAAAAATGCATCCGACATATCAATTGATTTTAGGAAAACCGGGGAGTTCTTTTGCATTCGAAATAGCTCAAAATACAGGATTACCTAAAAAAATACTCAACTATGCCAGATTTAAAGCCGGCAAAAATATAAAAAAAATAGAGGAGCTTTTAGTTGACTTGCAAAGTGATAAAGCTGAACTTGAAAATAAGATACTCACTCTTAAGAAAAAAGAGTTGCAATTGGATAAACTTACAGCTAAATATCAATCAATGCAAAAAGAACTCGACTTTGCAAAAAAGAAGCTTAAGCTGGAGAAAAAGCAATTGAAACTAATCGAACTCAACAAATCCGGCAAAGAAGTACATAATTTGATACGGGACTTAAGAAAAAATCAGAAAATTGAAGATGCCAAAAAACTAGCCCAAAATATTTCTGATAAAAAGAAAAATATAATCGAAGACTCCAAAGAACTAAGTAAAAACATCATCGTTGCAACTGAAAAAGACTGGAAACAACTTAAAAATGGTGATTATGTCAAATTAAAATCCGGAAATATTTTTGGACAATTACTGAAGATATCAAAAAATAAAGCAGAAATAGAAACAGGCAATATGACTATAACAGTTCCTCTTCATGACCTGATTCCTTCTAAAAAACCTATCGCAATGAATAGCTCTGCTAGCATAAAAACCAAAATATTTGCAAAGTCCACAAAATTTGAAACGACAATTGATATAAGAGGCTACTCAAAAACAGAGGCGATGGATACTCTCCAAGAGTTTTTTGACAATGCTCTTCTTTCAAGTGCTAGTCTATTGAAAGTATTGCACGGCAAAGGAAATGGTATCTTACGCAATACAGTAAAACAAATCTCCAAGCAATACGACACCATTGAAGAACTGTGGCATCCGCCTTTAGACCAAGGAGGAGATGGAATCACTTTTGTGAAATTAAAATAATCTATTCTTCCTCATCGCTTTCAAAAGTGAGCAAGCCCCTTTTGTCTAAGAAACCATACCACTTAATCACTTTTTTCATATCACTAGTATGCACTCTATCTGGGTCATAATCAGGTAATATTTTTCCAAAATACTCCTTGATTGTAGCAGAATCAGAGTTGTATGCAACAATAGGATGCTCTTCTTTCTTTTCAAACATTGTCTTAAAAATAACACTCAACTCTGTAGAATCATCATAAGTATAAATAGCAATAGTCCCTAAGGGCGTAAATTGATGTTTTCTAGTAGACACAAACCTCGTTTTGCCGGTATCCAAATCACCAATCAATAACCCATTGCTTCGGGTATTAACTAACTCAAACAATCCGGGAAAACCACTTACTGCAATATATTTATCAAGTTTCATCTATTTTTTATTTGATTTAAATCGCAAAAGTAACTAAGTTTTATTAAAAGCTATAAAATATCTTTGTATTATTACAAAACCCTTTGATGGTTTAGCTTAATTGCCTACCGCAGCTCAACAATATCACTTTTACTAAAAATACTATCAACCTTTATTCCTAAACCTTGTTCGTAAAGCCCGGTAGGAACACTAATGTCCGCAAGCAAAAGTCTACCTATCTCACTCTCCCTTTTTCTGAATCCAATCTTAGGCAATGCCAGTGTGATAGTTGTATTTGCATTCACACAAACAGGTCGAAGCTCCCCTGTAGTAGAATCAATACCTGAAGGCACATCAAGTGAGACTACAAATGATTTGCTTTGATTGACCCAATTTACTATTCGAATCGCATTTTTACGCAACTCTCCTTTTAGACTGTATCCTATCATTGCATCAACAATTACATCATAATGTTGCTCAAAAGCAAAATCCTTTTGCTCCACTATACTAACCCCAATATTCTCTAATATTCGTAACTGAGATTTGATTGTTCCTTGATATTTATTCCTGTCGGATGTTATCAATACATTTACATCATACCCCCAATTATATAGTCTCCTAGCTGAAGTCATACCTCCACCTCCATTGCCACCTGCACCTGCTATTATCAACACTTTACTACCATCATTCAAAATTATTGCATCCCTGACTACTATTGCAAGACATCGGCCTGCATTTTCCATCATTTGAACAAGATTGATATTGTACTTTTCAATCATCAGCCTATCCACTTCAATCATTTGTTTAGTTGTAATAAACGGTATTTCTCCTTTACTAATCGGTATATTATATCCCATAATTTGTTTTCAATAATACTTTCCCCCTATCAGATAATCTTGTACATACTCGACAACTCCTTTCTCCAATGAATAAAATGCTTCCAAATATCCCTGCCGTCTTAGTTTATCCATATTGGCCTGCGTATAATACTGATATTTATCTCTGATATCTATTGGTGTATCAACAAACCGGATTACCGGCTTTTTGCCTAATGCGTAAAAAACACTATTCGTCAAATCCATAAATGTCCTAGCCTTTGCCGTACCTAAATTATAAATACCACTATCGACTTTTTCCTGATTATTGCTTAAAAAATCAATGACTTTAAAAACATCTTTCACATAAACAAAATCTCTTATTTGCTCACCATTTTTAAAATCGGGATTGTGAGATCTAAACAAATTCATCTGCCCTGTTGTATTTATTTGATTAAAAGCATGCAATATAACCGAAGCCATTCTTCCTTTATGATATTCATTTGGTCCAAATACATTAAAAAACTTCAGACCTGCCCAAAATGGTGGCCTATTTTCCTGTATCAACACCCATTTGTCAAATTCATTTTTAGATTCTCCATAAGGATTGAGAGGTTTTAGATTTGGGATAATTGATTCATCATCATCATATCCCAGTTCTCCGCCGCCATAAGTCGCTGCACTTGAGGCATAAATCAATGGTATATTATTGGCAACAGCAATTTTCCAAATATCTTTAGAATAATTTAGATTTAGTATGTTAAATACATCAACATTCATTTCAGTAGTATCTGTCCTCGCTCCGAGATGCACTATCAATTCAACGTCCTTAAAACTAAAACCATCTTTTGTGATAAAACTTTCTCTATTCACATATTCATCAATTGATTTACCTTCAAGATTTCTGTTTTTATCTTCCCTTGAAAAATCATCAATAGCAATAATTGATTTGCTAGAATACTTTTGGTTAAAATAAGAAATCATCCCGGACCCAATAAATCCTGCGGCTCCGGTTATTACAATGGACATAATTATTATTTTTAATACTATACTATTTTTTTAACAAAAAAGACACCCTGTTCAGAGCCCTTCTAGAATGTCCTATCCCTTCGTTATACTTGTGTTTGAAACTGCCATCGACGAAAATCAACTCCTTGATTTCAAACATTTATCAAGCCTCAGACTCGAACATTCTATTTCAATCTCCTGACCTTATGGACAGATACTAGATAGTGCCTGTCTATAAAGTGCTTACATAAAATCAGGAAATATTCCTAATCTTCTTCTTGTTGAGCTTTGTATTCTGCAATCAAACCTTGTTGTAGTTCATGCGGAACAGGTGCATAATCTGAAAACACACGTGAGAACTTGGCTCTACCCTGTGACAACGAACGCAATATTGACGAATACTTATACAACTCAGCCAATGGTACTTTAGCTATTATCTTTTGGTAATGGCCTTCACTATCCATTCCCTGAATAATCGCTCTTCTCGTTTGCAGATCACTCATTATATCTCCCATAGATTCTTCCGGACACAAAATTGACACTTCATATATTGGTTCCAAAAGCTTAGGTGCTGATTTTACAAACAAGTCTTTAAATAAATATGAAGTGGCTATCATAAATGCCATATCTGATGAGTCCACAGGGTGCATTTTACCATCAAATACACTAACTCTGATATCCTGTACATTTGATCCTGTCAATGGACCTTCTTCCATCCTTTGAACAATACCTTTTTTTATCGCATTGGAGTAGTTCTTATCAATAGAGCCTCCGACGATACACCACAAGTAGGACAAATTACCTCCCCAATCTAATTCTTCCATTTCTTTATTTCTTACTGTCAAACCTGCAGGATCTGACATCCCTTCAATATATGGCTCTATTCTCATATGCACTTCGGCAAATTGTCCTGCTCCTCCTGATTGTTTTTTATGTCTGTAACTACCTTCTGACATTTTAGTTATTGTCTCACGATATGGCACTTTTGGCTTAGTGAAATCCATTGAGATTCCATTCATTTTTTCTATTCGATACTTTATTATATCGAGGTGAAGTTGCCCCTGACCATGTACTATTGTTTGCTTCAGTGTAGCATTTTGTTCCAATTTCAATGTAGGATCTTCCTCTTCGATTTGATGCAACGCTTTCATAAGCTTCTCCATTTCAGCCTTACCGGGAGGTATGATTGCCTCCCTAATTCGTGGTTCAGGAAATGAAATTTTCTCAATCTTGAAATCAACACCTTTTTCTGCAAGTGTATTGTTTGTATGAGAGTTCTTTAATTTTACAGTTACACCAATATCTCCCGCTACTATTTCATCAACTTGCTCCCTTGTTTTACCATTGGTAACAAAAATCTGATTTAGTCTTTCTATTGTCCTATTTTCTTTATTCTCCAAATCTACTCCTGATTTAATTATACCCGAATAGACTTTGAAATATGATACCAACCCAACTTGTGGTTCAGACATTGTCTTAAATATGAACAAGGCATTAGGTCCATCTGTTTTACATTCCAATGTGCCACCATCCTCAAGTTTGGCAGGAGCTCTATCAGCAGGTGAAGGAACAATGTCATTTATAAATCCCATTACTCTACCTGTTCCCATATTATTTTTGGATGAAGTTATAAACAATGGATAAATATCCTGATTGATAAGTGCAATTTTAAGACCTTGTGTCAAATCTTCCTCACTCAAAGAACCATCTTCAAAGAATTTTTCCATCAATGCTTCATCTTCTTCAGCAGCAGCTTCAACTATTGCATTATGCATCTCTTGTGCTCTCTCCAATACATCAGCGGGAATTTCTTTCTTTTCCGGTTTTCCTCCACCTTCCGGAAATACATACATCACCATTCTCAAGGCATCCACTATACTATCAAAACCGGTTCCCTGATTATATGGAAACTGCAAAGGCAAAACATTCTTTCCGAATCGATCTATTGCCTGTTCCAAGGTTTTATCGTAATCAGACTTGTCGTGATCCATTTGATTAATAACAAAAAAGGCCGGAGTACCATATTTTTCAATATTCTCCCACACTAATTCCGTACCTACTTCTACACCGCTTGTACTATTCAAAACGATACCTGCGGTATCAGCAATTTTCATTGAAGAAACTACTTCCCCTACAAAATCATCCAATCCGGGAGTATCGATTATATTAATTTTAGAGTCCTTCCACTTTGCATGCACCAAAGTACTGAAAATAGAATTACCTTTATCCTTTTCAATATTTGTGAAATCAGAAGTCGTTGACTTTCCTTCAATACTTCCAATTCTTGAAATTCCTTTTGCTTCAAATAGCATGGCCTCTATCATTGTGGTCTTACCACATCCTGAATGCCCTAATAAAACAATGTTTCTAATGTTTTTCGTTTCTAAGCTCATAATATTTTTATTTTATAGTATCACAATTACGCTTAACCAATTGTATCTTAAAATTGGTATCGTTTTAAACAAGGCATGAATTTACGAACTTTTTATTTACCCACAAAATTATATTTTAGTTAAAACAAACTAAATTAAACAACAAATAAATGTATTATATTTATAAGTCTGATTATTAATAGCAATTTATTTTATTTGGAAATAGAATAAATAAAAAAGATTTTATTTAGTGTCTGTCCATAAAGTACTTGATTTTTGAAAAATAAAGCAATTTATAGACAGACAATATTTATACCATCGCAATAAAAAAGGGACTGAATAAATTCAATCCCTTTTAATTCATAATTCATCTATTGTATTTATATCTATTTTATATCATAAACCTTTGTAAATTTGATATTATTTGAATTTATCACCTGCTCTTGCTTTGGCAGAATAGTTAACTTTGAGCTGCTCTGATTTTCTCAATTGATCTTTTACATCAGATACAATGCCCATAGTGACTTTGCTATCTATTTTCAATGAAGAAATAATCATTGACCTTTGCTTTTCCGGAACCTTGGCTCTGTGTTTTTCTAAAAACACAGGAATATCATTAATATTAGAAAACTTATCTCCAAGTTGCAATTGTGGACTAGTACCTCTTACAGCCTGATATTGTACCATTGGTTTGCCGATAAAAACAAAATTAACTAAGGACTTCTTCTCCAATTTTGTCAACTCTGTCGCTTCAGGTATATTTACATCCACCTTGAGCGAACTATTTCTCATAACTGTCACTGTCATAAAAAAGAACAACAACATAAAAATAATATCCGGTAATGATGCTGTAGATATAGCCGGTGAGGTTTTTCCTCGTTTTTTTTCAAATTTTGACATATTATTCTTTATTTAAATATTAAAACTACTTATCTTCCTCTCCATAATTTGTAGACTCAGCTTCCGAAAGGATTAAAGGTATCTGAGCTAAAATTATTTTCTGTTTTGCTCTTGGCAATTTATCCAATGGTTTTCCATATCTTTTCTGTGATTCTTCATTACGCAATTCATTATAAGCCGCTTTCAGCTCATTATATACAGCAAGATATTTTGAATAATGAGTCCCCCTATCATTCTTTAATGAAATAATAGCTTTTGTAGGAGATTCTGCCATATCCTCTGCTCCTTTAGGATTCATCAAAAACTCTTTCGTTTTTAATCTTAAAATATTTATATCTACAGGCGTACCTCTAACCAAAAGCTCGTCATTAGCATTAACCAAAACAGAAAAAACATTCCTCTTTTTAATTTTAACTTCCTGCTTTACGGGGTTATCATCCCATGGTGGCAACTTCACAAGCAATCCTTTATCCTGATCCATTGTAGTAGTTACAAGGAAGAAAATCAAAAGCAAGAAAGCAATATCGGCCATAGAACCGGCATTCACTTCATTACTCACCCTATCTTTTGAACTTTTTCTAGCCATAATAAATTATTTAAACATACTTAACAATTCACTTACTATCAATGTCACTACGGACAATCCGAACAAACTTAACATAGTCTTAAGTCCGGCAGTAATAGTTGGACCCCAGTCACCAACGTGATATTCAGGGTCTACCAATAGCTCACCCAGTCTTCCTGTTGTTTCATTATCTGACGAGCCTTTGAATATAAAGAACAACACCACAACAACACCGAAGCTCAACAAAAACTTAAGCGAACCTTTTGGGTCTAATACCAACCCAAACAAACCGAAAAGAATCCATGCAATAGCAGCTAAGAACGTCATAAAAATAGCTGCCTTCAGACCAAAGTTGAAAAAATTAATCGGCTGAGCATCCTTCTCGTGAATGTATTTTGCAAGATCCGTACCGGAATCGATACCTTCTGTACTTGAGAAACCACCGGTAATACTAAAAAAGTATACCACTAGTATCAACACAGAAATCACCAATGCGAGCAGACCTCCATATTTCATGAAAAAATTATAGACTTTATTCATAATTTTATTTTTTACTTTTTATTTAAAAACACCTCTTTCTATCAACATATCCAAAAATGTGATAGAAGCTTCTTCCATACTGATCACGATACCATCGATCTTTGTTACAATATAGTTGTAGAATATTTGAAGTATAATAGCTGAAATCAAACCGAATACGGTTGTCAAAAGCGCTACCTTAATACCACCGGCAACAACAGTGGGAGAAATATCCCCTACTTGTTGGATAGTATCAAATGCCTGAATCATACCAATTACAGTACCAAGGAATCCCAACATCGGTGCAATTGCAATAAAAAGTGAAATCCAAACCAATCCTTTTTCTAAATGTCCCATTTGCACAGAACCAAAAGATACTATTGACTTTTCAACAGCTTCCGGACCATATTTTGCATTTTTCAATCCTTCATATACTACTGCTGAAGTAGGTCCGGGAGTTGATTTACATATCTCCATCGCACCTTCCATATCCCCTTCTGCCAATTTATCATCAACCTTCTTCATCAACTTATTAACATTAACAGTTGCTAAGTTTAATGTGATAATCCTCTCAATACTGAATGCAAGACCCAATATCAAAACAACCAATACCAAACTCATAAATCTCCAATCCCCTTCAATAAATTTTTCTTTCAAAATTTGAAATGATGATACACCATCTCCTGCCATTAAATTTACAGCATTGAAGTAAGCTGTACTGATAAAAACACCTAAAAATACTAGTAATTTTCGCATAATCTCTTTGTTTTCTTTTGAATAATTTTAATTATAAATTTACTTTCAAGCTTTAAAAATACAAACAATATTTATATTTCCTAAAATTTATCACACTTTTTAACAATTTTTATGCTAAATTTATGAAAAAGCTATAAATAATCCTTGCAATTCTCGTAATACTTTTCATTTACATTTTCTCAAATCTTCTTTAAGATTTATCTTCTAAAAAGCAATTTGCGGAGAGTAAGGGATTTGAACCCTTGGTACCCTTTTGGGGTACACACGCTTTCCAAGCGTGCGCCTTAAGCCGCTCGGCCAACTCTCCAAAGTCTTGCATTACGTGAACGCAAAAATCATAAAAAAAATCAGTTTTTCATAATATTTTTCAAATTCTCTTTGCATTGAAAAATAGATTTATTATTAGTTAATGTGTTTTAGACTAAAAATTAGACATTTGATAATATTAAGATGATTGTATGAAGATTTTGGTTGTATGCCAATAAAAAATATTTTCATCAGATTACTAATTTGTCCAGTGCTTTAATTTATATTTGCCCATTTTAAACTAAATTGTGATTAAGTTTTATATTATTAAATACAAAATTTTTTGCCAGCTTAATATAGTCCAATTTCAAATTAATATATAGTATGTTTATAGATACACACTCTCATCTTTATTCTCATCAGTTTGATAAAGACATTGACAAAGTCATCGCCTCTGCAAAATCAAATAATATATCAAAAATATATTTACCCAATATCGATTTGGATAGTATTGAAAGAATGAAAGTTTTAGAGGAGAAAGATTCTGAGTATTTCAAAATGATGATGGGGCTTCATCCCGGTTCTGTTGATGAAAATTATAAAAAGTCATTGCTTGTAATTGAAAAAGAGTTATCTGAAGGAGATTATGCCGGTGTGGGTGAAGTAGGTATTGATTTGTATTGGGACAAGACGTATAAAAAGGAACAAACAGATGCCTTTAGTAAACAAATCCAGTGGGCAAAAGAATTAAATTTGCCTGTAATTATCCATGCTAGAGATGCCATAGACCTTACTATTGATATAATAGATAAATATCAAGATGGAAGTCTCAAAGGTATTTTTCACTGCTTTACCGGAAACATCAATCAAGCCTTTAAAATAATGAAACTCGGTTTTCATATGGGGATAGGAGGGATTTTAACCTATAAAAATAGTGGATTAAAAGAAATAGTCTCCCAAATACCTATGGAATTCCTTTTGTTGGAAACTGATGCCCCTTATCTCCCCCCTGTTCCTTTTAGAGGGAAGAGAAATGAAAGCTCTTACTTAATACACATAGCTGCAGAATTAGCAGATTTGAAAAACATATCAATCAAAGATGTTGCTGATATAACTACAAAAAATGCTTCAAAAGTATTTGATAAATAATGGAAATTTTGAATCATATAATTAAACAATTTGAAGTTTTAGATAGTGAACTGCTTTTTATGGAATTGAATAGCGGACTTATCAACAAAACATTCAAGTTGGAGCTAAAAGCAAATAAAAAATCATTTATTCTTCAAAAAATAAATACTGATATTTTTCCAGATTACAAAAAACTTATGACCAATATCATTAATGTATCGGAACATATTGACAAAAAACTAAAAAGTAATAAATTCAAGGGGTATAAAAACTCTAAAATTTATTTTTCATCACAAGGCACGCCTTATTATAAAGATGTGTTCAACTCAATTTGGCGTTTATCGGATTATATTCCCAATACGCCTCCAAATTTATTGGACGAAAAAACAATATCAACTGAATCCGGTAAGATTATTGCAAAATTTCATCTGTTTACACTAGATTTACCTATTAACATTATAAATGAAACTATTCCCGATTTTCACAATATTAAATTAAGATGGGAAAATCTAATCAGAATAGTAAATAAAAATCCTAAAAGACTAAAGCATACCAAAAATATATTTTCAAAACTTCACAAATACGAATATCTCATTGACAAATATGATAATATCACAAAAAACCAATCATTACCTAATAGAGTAGTTCATAATGACCCAAAATTATCAAATATTCTTTTTCAAAACAATACAGCTATAAGTTTAATCGACCATGACACTATAATGCCGGGGTTTATTCCGGTAGATTTTGGAGATGCTGTAAGATCATTGTGCAACACTTCTGATGAAAATGAGACAAACCTTGAGAAAGTTGACTTTGACTTTTCTTCATTTCAAAGGTTTGCTTCAGCGTATTTGATGATAATGAAAGACTATTTGACTCGTAAAGAAATTCATGGGTTAACGATATTCCCATTGATAATCACATTTGAACAAATAATCAGGTTTTATACCGATTATCTGGAAAATGATATTTATTATCAAGTTGATTATCCTGAACAAAATCTAAACAGAAGCAAAGTTCAATTAAAACTTTTAAATAAAATGCATACAAAATCGAATGACATTTTAAATCATATTTTACATTTATAGCAGATATCTACACAACTAAATTAATACAAAATGCATCTTATAGTTGAAGCGTATCATGCGTAAATTCACTACTATTCAAATAAATTAATATATTTGCATTATGATAAAATTTAGGTTCATTTATTTAGTAATAATTTTATTGGGTCTGACTACTATTTTTTCTTGTATGAACAATTCAGGAAAAGCCTCTATGAGTAAGCCCATTGCTATTTCAAAATCAAATGATGTAGTTGTAATAGCTGATAAGTCAATTATAAAAAGCGAGATTGGCGATACTTTTAAGTATTTCTTTGAATCTGCTTTTCCTATTACTCCTAATCCCGAACCTTTGTTTCATACAAGGTACTTCACATATCGAGAGATAGATGCTCAGCCACTAAGAAGACAATTGAGATCATACATCATACTCGTCAACTTGCAAGATACCGCATCAAAAGTAACTAAATTGTTCTACAAAGACCTGGGAAAGTCAAGGGTACAAAAAATCCTAGACAATGATGGGTACAATGTAATTTATACTAGAGATAAATGGGCTAGAGACCAGCTAATAATCTACATCGCAGGTAAAAATGCTGATGACCTCATAAATGCCATCAGAAATAATTTCAGTATTATTACCGATAAAATTCATCTTCACGACGAACCTCAAATAAAATCCGCCACTTATTTTCAAGGGGTAAATGGTATAATGGGAGTAAGGGCAAAAGAAGTGCTTGGTATAAACATCAAAATTCCGAAAGACTATATTCAAGCATTATTCAAAGATGACGAAAAATTGCTTTGGGGTAGACGAGATACAAAAAAAGCTATCAGCAATATTATAGTAAAGACTCTTGAATACAAAGATACGTCTCAATTTACTAAAAAATATATTATCAATTTGATAAACAACTTCGGCAAATATGTGTCTTCAGATACTGAAAAATCTAAATTAGTAGTAAATGATAAAGATTTGCCTGTTTTGTCTTTCTCTAGAACAATAAATGAAAATACTGCTATTGAACTCAGAGGGATATGGGAAATGACAGACGACTTCATGGGTGGGCCTTTTATAGCATATCTTGTGAAAAATAAAAATTCAAACGATCTAGCTTTTATTTTAGGTTTTGTATTTGCTCCCGGTAAGGACAAAAAAGAATATTTGCAACAGCTCATGATTATTGCTAACACTTTACAATTTGAAAAACACACTAAATGAAGATAGCGGTTAATACAAGGTTGTTGTTGGAGCACCGGATGGAGGGGATTGCCAGATTTAACTTTGAAATCTTAAAACGAATAGTTATTAACCATCCTGAAGATCAATTCTTTTTCTTTTTTGACAGACCATTTAGTAAAAGTTTTATTTTTGCTGAAAACGTAACTCCGATTATTGTATCTCCTCCCACAAGACATCCGTTACTTTTAATTATTTGGATGGAAATAATGATCAAAAGACAACTAAAAAAGATTAAACCTGATATTTTCTTCTCTGGAGACACCTATATGCCTTTGAAACCCGGAGTACCTACGATAATAGTAAGTCATGATCTGGCATTTCTTCATTGTACAAATAATGTAGATTATTTTAATAAAAAGTATTATCATTATTTTTTTCCTAAATTTCACAATGAAGCAAAAAAAATAATCGCTGTTTCCCAATTTACAAAAAATGACATCGAGGACAAATATGGTATTAACAAAGATAAAATAGATGTAGTGCACAACGCAGCAAATGGTCATTTTAAACCTGTCTCGCAAATAAAGCGTAATAAAATAAGAGAGCATTTAACAAGAGGAAATCCATATTTCGTATACTTAGGTTCAATTCATCCCAGGAAGAACATTGTAAACCTTATAAAAGCTTTTGACTTATTCAAGAGCAGGACTGACAACAATTACCACCTTGCTATTATAGGTCGACCTGCCTGGAAAACCGAAGAGTATTACAAAACGCTTAATGATTCACCTTTCAGGGACAGTATAATTACAAAACAGCTTCAAAGAGAAAAATTACCTGAGGTTATTGGTAGTGCAGATGCAATGTTTTACGTATCGTTATTTGAAGGTTTTGGAATACCTATCTTAGAAGGTTTTGAAGCAGGTATTCCTGTTGTTACGTCCAACACATCTAGTATGCCTGAAGTTGCTGGTGATGCAGCTATTTTGGTCGATCCCAAATCAATAGAATCAATATCACAAGCGATGCATAAAATTTCGGAAAGTGAAGAACTAAGACATACTCTTATCAAAAAAGGATTTGAAAGGTTAAAAAACTTTTCTTGGGACAACTCGGCACAAAAGACATATCGGATTATTGAGTCTGTAGCAAATAAAAAAAGCGATACCAATTTTTGATATCGCTTTTTATATTTCACATATTACTATTATCTTTTAAAATAATATCCAATTGTAAATTCATGAGAACCGTTGTTGTACCCTTGAAATCCTTTGAAAGAAAAATCGTAGGAATAGTTAAAACTTAACTTATTCAATTTTGCCCCAATGATAAAACCTAATCTATTGTCATCCCCAAATCCATAAGTAACTCCACCTGATAACATATTGTCATAAAATGTCAATAAAAGATTGGCATCAATCAAAGTCTTGATATTTCTCAACTTCTTTACATAAAGACTTGGGTAAATTCCCATTTCATACTCAGGAATTTTATAGATATAGCCAAGACCAATAATATAATTGAACTGTTTTTCTTCTTTCACTTCATTTTCATCAGCATTGATTTTTGATCTTACCAAGCCCGGGAAGACAACGCTTACCATAAATCTATCCTGCAATGTTCCATGAGCTCCTACTGCCACCTCAAAGAATTTATCTCCATCTCTTCTTTTGACAATCATGGGATCATTTGCATTTGATCCAAAGCCACCTCCAGTAAGATTGTACTTTGAGTATTCTGTTGTAAATCCAAGACCAAAGTTATAGTCCTTCCCTTTCAGATTGTATGAATAGGACAATTGTCCCTTAGTAGTCTGTAATGAACCATATGTATCACTCATCACAAATGCACCCAAACCAACTTTTTCTGTTACTAATCCATCATAAGAGAAGCTGAATGTCCTTGGAGAACCCGGGAAAGTAGCCCAAGTATTCCTGTAATTTGCCAATAAGCTTTGTCCTCCATTAAAACCGGTTGCTCCCGGATTAATCAATACAGGATTGACAAAATACTGTGTATAAATATATCTGCTCTGTGTTTTTCCTATGTAAGCAAACACAAAAACAAAAACTATTGATAATAATATCTTTTTCATTGTCATTTTTTTTCTTTATACTTTAATCAAATTTATCTTAAAATAGTAACAGTACCTTTATATATACTCTTATTATTATTTTCATCATATCCTAAAAATACCCACATATAACTACCTTCCAACAGAGGAGTGCCATTCAAATCAAGTCCATTCCATTTACCATCGTAATTGGATTGGCTATAAACCTTATTTCCCAACCTATCATAAACATTAAGTTCACTAGTTGGAAAATCTTCAAAACACTTGATTAAGAAATATTCATTGAATTCGTCCCCATTTGGAGATATTATTGTGGAACCTTTATAACAGTCACTTCTGTCGCAATCATCGACCTTCAAATCTTCAGACAACACCTTACAGCCATTTGCATCTGTCACCTCCACAGAATATTTTCCTTTAGGCAGATCAGTAATCTCAGCTGAATCATCAAACCCTTTGCCCCAATAATATTTGAAAGGTGATATACCTCCATTAACTATCACGCTTACACTTCCTTCTTCTTTGCCACTATCGGTACAATTAATTTCATCAGCCGATACTGATAATTCATCAGGTTCGGTTATTTCAAAAGTAGCTTGTGTGGTCAATCCTTCGTTATCGACTATTTTCAATGTATAAGAACCGGCACATAGACCTGAATAGGGCAAAGTGATTTTATCACCATTTAAAAATACTTCCCAAGGTGGATTGGCTACAACTTTTGCGCTAACCGTACCTGTACAATCTCCGTTACACTTCACTCCAAATCCATTGAAGTCACTCACTTCGACATCCGAGATTGATATCGGATCTATAACTACAACCACCTCAAAAGACTTTGTCTCTTTACATCCATTGGCATCTGTCACCTCAACAGAATATGTCCCTCCTATAGTCAATCCTGTAAGATCTTCATCTGTACTGCCTGCAAATCCCGTAGGGCCTGTCCAGCTATATGTATACGCGCCAGTACCTCCTGTAGCAGTAATATCAATACCGGCATTTGAACCTCCTGTGACGACCCCCGCTACTGTAATTTTAGAAGTAGGTCCAGACACGGTAAATTGGGTAATTTTAGCTTTTCCTTTTGCATCTGTCACAGTTACTGAATAATCTCCGGCTATAAGCCCTGTTAATACATTTTTATCTTTTGCACCATTACTCCAACTAATACTGTACGGGCTACAACCTCCGGCAACCAAAATAGATACGCTACCATCTGAATCACCAAAGCAATTCACATTCTGAGTTTCTCCTTTATTTACAGTAAGCTCATCAATATCACTACCTACAGTAAACGATTTATTCAGCTCCGAACAACCTTTTGAATCCGTGATCTTAACAGTATATGATCCGGCCGTAACTCCGGAAATATCTTTTGTTATTGCTCCATTGCTCCACAAATAAGAATACGGTGAAGTCTCCCCACTAACAGCTGTTAATGTAATCGCTCCTTCATTATCACAATCTTCATTTGTGACAGATCCGGAAGCAGTCAATGGACTAGGTTCAGTAACAGTTATAGTTTTAACCACAAAATCTCCTGAATCCGTATCCGTAATTGTAACGATATAATTACCTGCTCCTATTGCATTTCTAGATGCTCCTGATGCACCGTCATTCCACTTGTAAGTATAATTACATGTACCACAAGCCATTTTTACATATATGCTTCCGTCAGACCCCCCGTTGCATTCAACATTATTAACAGTTATTTTTTCTATTTCCACAGCGCAGACTATCTCAACACTACCCGGGACTTCAATGTGTTCCAGTTCAACTGAATTTAAGTTTACCTCACTGGTAACCTCAATCTTAAGCTCAGGACCATCTTTAATTTCTATTGAAGATTTATCACCACATTCACCTATTGTGGTATAGCACAACTGGAATAAAGTATCATTATCCGCAATAGATACAGTATTAACATTATTCCAAGTTATAGTCAAAGCATCGTTACCATCTTTTTCAATATTTCCACTTGTACCCTCTTGGATATCAATTTTATTTACATTCCCGATTCCTTTATAGTTTATGACAGAAGGATCCCATTTGACATACATCTGAAAACCAGAAATATCTATAAATTGTTTTGCTGTAATACTTACACATGTTTCTTCTGATAAATCGGCCTCTTCCTCTGAGGCAGTAAATGTTACCGCTTCTTTACAATCTCCTACTAGAATACTTCCGTCACCAAGGCAAAAGTTTGCAAAATCTTCTGTGGTGCTCTCTACATCAAAGGGTAAACTATCAGTAAAACTGAGAAAACTTAAATCCCCTTCAGCTGCATCAGGATTCACTTTAAAGCACAAATCAATCAAGGAACCTCCTTTAGCTAAGTTTAGTGGTGGGTCAGCATCCATAAGATATCTAAAAGTATTGCTATGGGGATTAAATGTTGTAACATGTCCTCCATGAGATCTGGCCCAATTTGAGTTATCACCTATTTTAACCCATGAAACTATAGTAGTATCCCATGAAACTGAAAAATTCAATGCTGAAATATTGATAAAGCTATCAACTACGAATTTCACGCAAACTTCATCATTTTGTTTAGCGCATTTTTTCTCTATATTTAGTGTAAAGCCTTTACAATTATTACCGCCTTCTCCACAATTATCTCCAGGTATTTTAAAATTGCCTTCATCAAATGCAATAGGAAGCCCACTTGCATCATTACTCCATGAGTAAGTAACGTATGTATATCTTTGAGCAGAATCTACCAAAGGATCTACCAATCTAAGCGATGTTTCATCGCAAGGATCTCCTTTGTATTTAAATCTAATAGTAAACAGAGTAGTACCATCATCAAGTGATAAATCCACTTTTGAAAAAACAAACCATTGAGCGGACAAAATTCCTTCTCCAATAAAACCACCATTAAAAAAGTCAATAGTCTTAGTATCACTATCATCCAATAAATGATTGTAACTGCTTACCGTATCATACTCAAAAACGGTAGAATCCCATTGAAAATACATTTGAAATGATTCGACTTGGGTATAACCGTCTGCTTTTACATTGACTTCGACATAATCAGAACCAGAAGTTTTTGTCTCAAAATAAATATTCAAATCGTTACTTTGACTATACAAAGCTAATTGGCTAAAAAACAGTAATACAACAATTATGTATCTTTTCATCTTTATAAAATTTTAATTTCTTAATTAATCAAATCGAGCTTCATTAAAACATTCAAAGCAAACAAACAAAATAATTTCACAAAAGTATGAATTATATTTATAAGTTCAACTTTATTAATAGTAATAACTGTGCCAAAAATCATTTTATATCAATATTTAATATAATATTTCAAAATAAAGATACAAAAAAGCCTTTATCCGCTGCAAAATTGCGAATAAAGGCTAAATTTTTTAACGATTTTTTCTATTTCTTTAGAAGAATCATCTTCTTGATAGCAACATTTCCTTTGAATTCTACTTTATAGTATAGTACTCCGGAAACATTATTCAAATCATTTTTACTCATTTTAACAGAATTATTACCTTTTTCAAAGATACTTGATTTTTGTACGATCACTTTACCCGCTACATCGTAAACAGTTGTTGTGACCATACCTGCTTCAGGTAATTGAAACGATATTTCTGTTTCATTACTGAATGGGTTTGGAGTATTTTGGTATAACGCAAATCCTCCATTCTCCGAATTTCTGTAATTCAACTCAATTCCATACACTTCTAAGTCGTCGCTATAAGCCTCAGGGCTAATTTTGTTTGCAACAGCTAATTGGTTTATCAATTGTCCAGCATCTTTAGCTGTAAAATAGATAGTAAATAAAATTTCGTCTTCATTATATGTATATCCTTTTGTTGAATTCCAACTCATGTATAATACTCCGTCTTTTACAGCATAATTGTCTTTGGCAATACTCATTTTACCAGCTTCAACTTTTGCTATATCAAGATTAGCATTGTTATATTTAATTCCTATCTGCATACCTGCGACATTATCAAATCCGCTTGCATACACAGGAACTTTAACTATTTGTCCTGCTTTGTACTCAACATTATCAATATCCAGACTTACTATTCCTCTAGGATGAATATTGCCTGAAGAGTTTACTACTACTGAATTGTTAACATCTCCTATCTTCAATCCTATAAACTTATTGTTGATATTATCTTCAAGTACATTTTCCAGATTAATAGAATGCATTTCTTCATTACCGGCCCAAGGGTTTTTAGCATCATCAAATTGTGTGCTCGCATCAATAAATGACCACGCTTTTGTTTTCTCCAATTTGTCAGTAGAACCCAAAATCAATTTTCTCAATGCCAATATATCACTTGCCGTCACTTTTTTATCCTGATTAGCATCAGCAGCCAACAATTTGTATGGACTGGAAATCTTTTTGATACCCAACAAATGTTTTTGTATAATCACAATGTCAAGTGTAGTCAATCCGTTAAGGTAGTTACCCTCCATTTCTGATGTCAATTGATAGTTTGAATTACCCTCAACATTGAACTGGAAAAATCCATTTGCATTTGATTGTGTTACCAAAGTCTCATGTGCAACCATATCCTCTACCTCAACATTAGCATGCTCAAGTGTTTTATCGTCTTCTGTCACTAAACTTCCTGCTATAAGTGCTCCTCCAGGTACATTATCTTGTACATGAAGAGTCACTGTACAGTAATCTCTATTTCCTGCCTTATCTCTAACCCACATTTTAAGGGTTTGAAGACCTACATGAGCTTCAGTAAATGTCTTTTGTACCTCATATCCTAATGAGTCGAATGAAAAATGCAATTCTGTATCACAATCTCCACATGTCGCACCCGGAGTACAGTTATCATCACTACCTCTATCAAAGTCTCTCGCTTTCACAACAACCATTCTTGGCTCTGTAGTTGGCATTACTACTGTAGTAATCTCTGTATAACACAATGGTGTAGGCTTCTTACAGTCTTTAACAATAAATACATAATCACACTCATCTATATTTCCACATTTATCTTCTACTGTCCAATATATATGGTAAGTACCAAGTTCCATTCCATTCTTTGAAAATGTATTGCTATTACCATTAGCATAAAATCCACCGTCATTGTTCTCTACTCTATAACTCCAAGCCAACTCATCGTCAGGAGTACATGTATCATCTGCTTCTGCTACCAATGTAACATCTCCCGAGCAATCAGCATTGTAAGCACATATTGTTTGTGTCGCACAAGATGTTGTTATTACCGGTGCATTATTATCATTTACCATGATCACTTGTGTATGTGTCCACATTCCTTCATAAGGATGTCCCGGTAATCCTATATAATAAGGGTTATTATCATTGTAATTGCACCAGTCAATCACTGTCCAATCTCTTAAAATCTTATAACAAGCTCCTTCTACCACATTGAACACTCTATCTGAGTATGTAGATGCTACCATACTACAGGCATCATCATGACTTAAATCAGGCTCTCCTGTATTACTTGGATCAGTATCTGCATCACTACAGCCTACAAGATTCGTTCTATCTCTTGGCCAATCCCTATTTCTCATTGTAAAAGGAGTATCATTACTAACATAAATTCTTTGAGTACATGTTTTAACTACATGGCCTCCTACTAATACTTTCCAAGTCTTAGTAGCATTACCTACTCCACAATTATTAAGATTTTCTACTATATCTCCTTCTTCCAAGTCATACTCACAGTTGTATATTACATCAGGAGTACCTAAGCTCAAAGCTTCCAAATCAGTACCACAATCTACATACCTAGGTTTTGGACAATATATTTGAGCCTTAAATTTGTTGTCTATACTTACCCAAACCATACAAGTATTTTCGTTTCCTTCTTTATCTGTTACTTTAAGAACTACTTGTCGATCATTGCCAACATCACTTCCTCCAAAATCTACATACGGCTTAAATGTTCCAACACTATTACCATACATTCTCGCGACTGTAAAGTCAACAGTTGAACAGTTATCAAAACTTCCATCATCAAATGTCTCAGCGTTAATTCTAGCTGTACAATCTGAGGAAACAGTAACTACTGTATGTTCATCACAAATTGGAATTGGAGCAACATCATCAACTACTCTAACTGTCAATGTAGCATATGTTTTGTTACCACACGCATCAGTAATAATATATCTTATACAAGTTTCTCCTACCGGCAAACCATCAATTGTATACTCTAAAGTATTCAAATGCTCTTGTCCATAAGGATCCGGTACTATTCTTGATGAGATATTTTCAAAATATTCAAATATACCATTTCCTGTATCGCAATATCCTACAACATAATCATACCCTTCACTACATCCATAGTCTACGATATGAGGTATCGGAAGCACTATATTATCAGCTGAACACTTAAATGGATCTGCTCCAACTTCTATTGTTTGTAATACATTTGAAAACAACACCATCGGAGTATTATCAATTACTAATATGATTTGATAATGTATACTAGGATTTACTCCGGTTTGACCTTGTTCACACATATCGTATGCTATCCATTTTCTTAATATCTTATATGAACCGGGGCACTTATCAAATACTTCATCTGAATATGTCACATTAATCATACAATATGCAGGATCCGGATATATGGGATTACCATCTATTGTGGGAACTTCGACTTCACCCGGTTGTGGGTAACCATCGTGATTAGTATCCCAAACTATATTTGTCTCTGTAAAATCTCCACTTATGTCTGCCTCCATAAATTTACCTGAACAGGACAAAGGTGGTTCTGATCCCGCAAGGCCATCATAATTTGTAGGCCATTGCATATCGTTAAGACCTTTGTGCTCCCATCTTATCACATGTTCACACACAGGAGTTTTCATTCCTCTCCAGTCTGTTCCTTGATATACAATTTTTCTTTCTTGGAAATAATCTCCACACATATCATCATTCGGTCTAGTGATATCAGATAAAACAGCGATAGTTGTCTTATCATTGTAGCAGTTATCACTAACTATTACGCCACCTCCTATTGTCAAGAAACTTTCACTCTCTATAGTCAAGCTTGCTGAATTGACAGTTCTTGTACTACCACTATTGTTTTGAACAACGATATACCATGTTCCATTTACATATGAATCCAAAGCTTGTTTATCCTTGAAAAAATAGTCATTACCAAATCCGGTATTAGGAGAAACCTCCGATGGAGATTCAATTCTAACAACCACACCTGATGAAGATCCGGTAAAGCCTAAATTAGCTTTTACATATTTAATAATCTCAGACTGATTAGCCTTATTATCAACAACAACCGGGATTCTTGCATCATCTCCGGATGCTATGACAATCGGATTTGTAGGAAAATTCGTATAATTTGGACCAACTGTATTTTCCACAACAGCAGCATACTCCACAACATAAGGCCCATGGGACTTGGTTGTCAAATAATCTGACAAATCCTCTGAACATGACACATAAGCTGTATCCAAGCACCTTAATGTTGGAGCAATCTTATCTTCCACATACAAACCTCCCATTGTTGAATTATGATGATCTCCCAAAAAGCTAACAGTAGCCATTAGAGTATGACCATAGTAAGGAGCCACGTTATCCAAAATCCAGTTTCCGGTTCCTCCGGCTTCAGCATGACCTACTTCTACGCCATCATCGGTAATTGTGAGGATTTCATACCCGCAAACGGTATTATCATCTTCCCCTTCAATAATCATTTCAGGAGTAACAACAGCAATACAATTATCATCTAATGACACTTGTACCAAATCATTACTACTCAAAGGACACTGTGCATCTACATTTTGTATTGTAAATAACACAAATAAAAACATAAATGCTAAGTAAGATTTTCTTACAGCAGCACCTAATTCACTTGTAAAATTCTTGTTTTTCATGAGTATTTAAAAATTTATTGATTACGAAATTTATTTCAATATTTAATCACACGAATCAGATGGATTAATACAGAATACTCATGAAGGTTAATTTTATATATCTTTAGAAAGCCTTCAGCTCTCTACCATTTCTATTTTTTTTACTAATATTTCGTATTTTGAAACAAAGCTTAACAGATTTGCAGTACTGGAAACATTCATTTTTTTCATTATGTGTTTCCTATGTACTCCAACAGTATGATCACTTATAAACAACTTTTTAGCTATCATCCTATTACTCATACCTCTGCAAATAAGCTCTAAAATCTCTTTCTCTCTTTTAGTCAGCTTCTGCCGTATTAAAAATCTATCAATAGGAAACTTTTTTTTTTCAGTCTTCTCTATATTGTTTTTATCAATGCTATTTTTTACAGGTGCAACCTTAAGGTTTTCTCCTATAAAAATATCATCTCTAAAAATAGTATCCAAGCCTGAAAAAAGCAATGAAGAATTACTTGACTTAAGCAAGTATCCATCAGCGCCTAACCTAAAGCATGTTTTAACCAAGTTCATATCTCCGTAAGCACTCAATACAAAAAGCTTAACATTACTGTTTCGTTTTTTTAATTCAGTTATCAACTCTTCCGGTTCAATATCTACAAAGTTAATTTCAAAAATAAGAGCATCGAAATTTTCATTTTCAATTAGTGAAATCAGGTCTTTACCTGATTTAATTTTGGCTGTTACTGAATAGCCGGGGTACTCATTAGCTTCAAGAAGAACTTTAAGTCCTTCTAAGAACATCTCATGTTCATCTGCTATTGCTATTTTATAATCTGCCATTTAAAAAATTAAGTTAAGTTTTATGAAAATCCAATAAAAATATGGTTTCTCAACTTCTTATATACAAATAGAATGCCAAAAATAACACAAATAATTTTCGGTGCTGATTTACAATACATTACGATTTGACATATTTTATTTAGCAATATGTTCCATCGGTTTCATAACTAAAATACAGTAAATATTTCTTTGATTTATTGTAGACTCTAATCAATGGATCATTAAGATTAATTATAAAAACAAAAAAAACAAAGTATATTAATAGGTATTAATTTATTTTTTTTATAATATTGTCATTCTTGAAAAATGATATAATATGAATGATATAAAAATTGGATTATTTGGGGCAGGATACTTTGGAAATTTCCATCTCAACAATCTATTAAATACACCATTTGATGTAATAGGTTTTTTTGATGCAGATGAGAAAAGATCTGCAGAGATTGAAAAAACATATAATGTTAAAAGCTATTCAGACCCAACAAAATTGATGCTGGATTGTGATGCTATTGATATAACAACACCCACTTCTTCACATTTTCAACTTATAAAGAAGGCTTTATCTTTGGGCAAACATGTGTTTGTTGAAAAACCTATGACCTTTGATACGACTCAGGCAAAAGAAATATTACAGCTTGTTTCAGGTACGAATCTCAAGCTACAAGTAGGACATATTGAAAGATATAATCCGGTGACTCAAGATTTGGGACTAGAAAATGAAACGATTATCCATATTGAAGCAAATCGACTTTCTACTTACAATCCGCGTGGTACTGATGTATCGGTAATATTTGACCTTATGATACACGATATTGATCTTATCCTGTATTTTATTAAAGGCAAAGTTGCAACAATCAATGCATCCGGAATAAATAAATATGGTACTAATTTAGAATTTGCAACTACAAATATATTGTTTGAAAATGGAACTACTGCCTCATTAACCTCAAGTATAATTCATCCGTATCTTGAAAGAACAATGAAAATATGGACAGATAGAAGATTCATAGAACTTGACTTAGCAACTAAGAAAATAAAAATAATTGAGTATCTCGATAGCCCGAAAAAGGACAATAAGATTATTGATAATGAAATTATTTTAAAAAAAGATACAAATAATTCAATATTTGATGAGTTAAATGGGTTTTATTATTCTATTGTTAATAATACAAAGACGAGAGTAAGTGTCAAAGACGGATATGACACAGTAAAATTAGCAGAAGATATACTTAAAACAATACACAACAGATGAAAACCTATTCAACTATTTCAATATTATTACTGATCTTATTGCAATCAATTATTTTCAATTCCTGTGAAAAAAACGGAGAAGCTGAAATTCCTGCATATATATATATTGACTCTGTCGGGTTATCAACAGATATCAATATACAGGGCGAATCTTCGCACGATATAACTGATTTGTGGGTATACGTAGATGAAAAACCTATAGGAGTCTTCAATAAGGATGAACTAATACCTATACTTGCAGAAGACTATTTCAACATTAAAATCGAAATATTTGCAGGAATTAGGAGCAATGGACAAACAAATAATATTGAGATATATTTTCTTTACAACAGCGTTGATTTGACAAAATCAATAAAACAAGGAGAAATAGATACTATAAATGCTATCTTCAAGTACGACGATTATGCCAAGTTCGTTTTTGCAGAGGGCTTTGAAAATGGAAATATTTTTAATAAAGATATTGATGGAAATTTGAATACTCAAATTAAAGTCACCGGAGAAAATGCTATTTACGGAAAAAAATGTGGCTTAATTGCTTTAGATACTGAAAACAACTATATCAATGTGACAACAAAAGAAGATTTTTATGATCTACCTTCAGAAGGAAACAAAATTTTTTTTGAGGCTGATTATACTTGTGACACTGAATTTGTAATAGGAATATCAGGAAAAGACAAGCTACAAAATGAATACAAAGAGGATATAATTATTCTAAAGAAGAAAGACACTTGGAACAAACTATATTTGGATCTAACTTACCCTATAAAAAGGGCTGAATTAGAATCATACAGAGTGTACTTAAAAGTAACAAACCCAACAAAAATGGATAAATCAAAGGTTTTTCTGGATAATCTTAAACTGGTATACTTGAATAGATGAGAATTGATCAACAGACAAAAGGACAAATTAAATACATAATCTGGGATTTGATCGCAGCTGCGATATCATGGGCTCTTTTCTTTGCTTTCAGAAAATATATTGAAACAGAGCATTTCTCTTTTAACTCAATTTTTCATGACCAAAAGTTTTATATAGGAATACTAGGCATTCCTGTTTTTTGGATATTGCTTTACGGAATACTTGATAAGTACAAAGACATCTACAGATTTTCCAGATTTGCGACAGTTAGAAGGACATTTTGGCTCTCGGCTTTGGGTGCATCTATTATTACTTTTGTATTGTTAGGAGATGATTTTGTACTGAGATATATCAGTACATTTCAATTGTTTATTGTATTATTTATTATACACTTCTTCACCACATCACTGATAAGAACAATAGTCCTAACAAACTTCAAAAAGCAGATTAAAACCGGTGAGGTAGGTTTTAAAACCTTGATAATCGGAGGCAACAATAACAGTTTGAAACTTTATGAAGAATTGACTTCAATGCCATATAAATTAGGATATAATTTTGTGGGTTTCATTGATACAAACGGAAAAAGCAAAAATGAATTGAATGTGTATCTCGAAAAACTTGGAAAGATCAACGATATTGCCAAAATCATTGAGGAACAAGAAATAGAAGAAGTGATTATTGCCGTTGAATCTTCAGAGCACTCCAAAGTGAACCAAATTATTAACATCCTTTTTGATTTTGAAGATAATATACTTATTAAAATCATCCCTGATATGTATCATATTCTTTTGGGTAATGTGAAGATGAACCACGTTTATGGTGCTGTTTTGCTGGAAATAGACAGAGAATTGATGCCAAAATGGGAAAGAAAGCTAAAAAGAGCAATTGATTTCTCAATAAGTTTGGTCGCAATAATTATACTAATACCTGTATATTTATTCATTATTCTTAGAGTAAAACTATCTTCCCCCGGTCCAATTTTTTACCGTCAGGAAAGAATTGGGCTTAGAGGTAAACCTTTTGATATAATCAAATTTAGATCAATGATAGTAGGTGCTGAAAAAGGAGATCCACAACTGTCTCATGAGAATGATGAAAGAGTCACCAAATGGGGTGCTATAATGCGAAAATACAGATTGGATGAATTGCCTCAATTCTGGAATGTAATACTTGGTGAAATGTCCTTGGTAGGTCCAAGACCGGAAAGAAAATATTTTATAGATAAAATTGCATTGAAAGCTCCTCATTATAAAAGACTTTTGAATGTAAGACCGGGCATTACCTCATGGGGACAAGTCAAATACGGATATGCTTCGACTGTGGAGGAAATGCTTCAAAGAATGAAGTTTGACCTCCTTTATCTTGAAAACATGTCTATCTCATTAGATTTTAAAATCCTATTATATACTCTATTAGTACTTTTAAAAGGAAAAGGGAAATAAACAGCATCTTCAAAAACACGCTATACTAATCGTCCAACAAAACACGTTTTTGTTCAGGGTAATTGTCCTGTATCCTCATCAAAGGAATTTCGACAAAAAAAGATGTTCCTTTGCCAACTTCTGTTTCAAAATAAATTTTACCATTAAATGCCTGTATCATATTGGTAGAAATAGCTAATCCCAATCCCGTACCGGAATTTTTAGTAGTAAAATTGGGTGAAAAAACTTTTGAAATCATTTCTTCCGGTATTCCGATACCATTATCAGTAATCTTAACAATTGCTTCATTGTTATTTTTATATAACTCAATGACTATCTTGCCCTCTTTTTCTGTTGGAATAGCTTGAATTGCATTTTTCAAAATATTATTAAGAATACTTACTAAATGGTTTTTATCAGCAAAAACTATCAGATCATTTATTGGCACATAAAGTTGAATATCCAAATCCTCCCTTTTTCTAAAAAAATCATGTACTGCTTTTACTATTTCATTTAGTTTTACTTTCTCGTTGCTGGCACTAGGCATCTTTGCAAAGTCAGCAAATTCAGAAGCTATTTTGTCAAGGTTATTTATCTGTTCTAGCAATCCGGGTGCTAATTGCTTTACCATATCAGCTGCACGCTCCGGTGTCCGCGAAACAACTCCCTGCATATATTGTATATTAAGTTTCAAAGGCGTAAGCGGATTCTTGATTTCATGTGCAACTTGTTTCGCCATTTCTCTCCAGGCTGAATCCCTCTCTATCTTGGTTATTATTTTTGCACTCTCCTCTAGTTTTTTTACAGTCCTATTATAAATAGAAATCAATTTTCCAATTTCGTCCTGTGTATCCCATTTCAACAATTCATTATTTTTACTTAAATTCAAAATCTCAAGTTTTTCTCCCAGTATATCAATCGGTCTTGATATTGAATTAGCAAGTGCAATTGCTATTGCCCCAGCAATCAAAAATAATAAAACATACACATTTAAGAAATTTGAAAGGATTGCTGAGGCTTCAAGCACCGAATTTCGATCGATAAAATATCCTACTACAAAGCTTTTTCTATTATTTAATAAAGGAAATATCGAAAGTAAGATCCTATCCTCTTTAATCAAATGATTACCCTTCCGTGCCATTCTGAAAACATCTTTATCTATTCTTTTCCAAGGTATACTTTTATCGGAATTAAACTTATTACGTTTGTCCTGAACCAAGTTGCCCACACTATCATATAAATAAAATTTTGCCTTATTAACCCTATTCACTTCAAAAAGCTCTGTCGCAATATCAATATTTGATAAACTCTTGAGCTTAGTTTTATCTAAAAAATTATTTGTATACTCGATTGCAGCTTTTCTATGATTATTTTCTGAAAAATTTATGATATAATAAAATGTAATCATTCCCAGTATAAAAAATGAAACCACTACCAACCCAATAATACTTACCTGAATTTTGTCCCGAAGATAAACAATACCATCAAATGAGATTTTAACAATTTCCGGTAGAAAGTGAAACCTTGAATTTATCACTGATACAAAAAATAAAAAAATACCGGTCAAGACGAAAAGCATTGAAAACAATGAAAACGGAATTAGTATTCCGGGGACTTTTTCAATATGGATAACCGTAATATCATTATCGACTTGATATTTCAAATAAGACAAACCATCAACAAAATATTCTTTCAATTTAGTATAATCTTTAGAGATATCTTCATCAATAGGTATAGTATTATAAAAAGTGTTATTTGATAAAACCCTATCACCAATAAAAATAATACTTTTTATTCCCATGTCCGGCTTCCTATTGTATAAATGCCTAATTATATAATTAGACTTTGGACTAAATTTTCCCAATAAATATATATAATCACCTAATCTAGGATTAAAGTACAGTGTGTTTGAAATATTATAAAATCCATCATTTATCTGCTCCAAAAAATAACTCTTGACTACGGTATCTTGAACAATATAAAAACTATCATTATCCACATTTCCTAATCCTTTTCCAATTACAAATTCTTCTATTTTCTTATCAGGATAAAACAATGATCTTTTCAATATATCAACTCTACTTTTCTGCCTTACTTCTGAATATCCGGAAAAAAGTATCAAAGCAGTAAATCCTGCAATAATAATCATAAAAGTAAAAACCCAAGTTGAATTTAGCATTTTCCTATCCATGTAAATATCCAAAACAAATATATATATAAGAAAGGAAAGCAACAATGGAATTAAAAATAGGACCACACTAAAAAGTAGAGATACAATTACGAGTACTAAAATTATACCAAACACAATTATCATCTTTTCTCTCAATGATAAAAACAAAAGGGAAATACGCCTATAATTTAAAAGAGAAAAAAGCAAAAAACCAATAAATATATTAATAAATAATAAAAACCAGTAAATCTCTTTATATCTAATCTCAAACAAAGCATCAACCTTAAAATCCAATCCAAGAAAAATATAAAGATGCCTTATAATAAATATGGTGATAATCCCACTACCAAAAATCAAAAAATACCGACAGATTGCGCAAATTATCTCAGATTTAAAACAGCTAAAACCATCAAACCTCCTAGTTTTAGACAAAAAGCTGAGTATTATACTATCAATTGACAATATCGCAAAACTGATAGATAAGGGAGAAATAAAACCGTATGTACCTCGTCTTACCGAACTAAAAACAAACAAATCAGAGAGAAAACCCCAGTGTGCAAACAGTGAGGAAATAATTAATCCCGCTATAATATAAATTAATTTATTTCGAATTATCTTTTTAAACACAAAAGCAAACTTTTATGCAAATGTACATATTATATATGACAATAAAACATAATATATGTAAATTATTTCAAAGTTATTTAATAATAATGTTATCTATCAATCTAATCTTCCCTGCCCATGCTGCCACAATCGCAATTACTGAGTCTTCATTAACCGATGATACTTCTTTAAGATATTTACCTTCCACAATCTTAAAATATTCAGGCCTCAACCCTTCTTTTTTTATTTGCTTCAATACATAATCTTCCAATGAATTGATATTTTCAAAGCTATAATTATTTTTTACATATTTCAACATTCTACTTAATACCAACGCTTTTCTCCTGTACTCAACTGTCAATCTAACATTGCGAGAACTCATGGCAAGCCCCGATTTTTCCCGGTGAATAGGGACTACTACTAACTCTGTATCAATCTGCATTTTCTTCAACATCATATTTACAATTGTAAATTGTTGAAAATCTTTTTGTCCCATAAACAAGTACTCAGGAGATACCAAATCCAACAATCTTTTAACTACCTGCACGACCCCTTTGAAATGCCCAGGTCGAAATTCTCCCTCCCATAACTCATCAAGTCCTTCCAAATCAATATCTACATTCAAATCCATACCTTCCGGATAAATGACCTCTTTTGTTGGAAAAAATACAATATCCACATCATTTTCTTTTAGCATCTGTTTATCCTTTTCAATTGTTCTTGGATATTTAATGAGATCCTCTTTATTATTGAACTGTGTGGGATTGACAAATACACTACAAACCGTTATATCACACTTTCTCTTGGAAGCTTTAATCAATTGCATATGTCCGGCATGCAATGCTCCCATCGTAGGTACAAATCCAATACTTAATCCTTTTTTTTTAAGAAAAGAAATTCTGTTTTTTAATGCTTTTTCTGTTACAAATACTTGCATAATTAATATTTAGGTAAAAAAAATGCTGTCTAGGCATCAACCAAGACAGCATTATATACTATTTATACTAAAACTAGTAGCTCCATAAATCATGTTCAAAATTAAATAATTCTTCTTTTATTCTCTCCGATTCAAGCAGAATATCCATGTGGTATGTATCACTATTTTGATCAAAGTTATGCTCAATTCTTAAATCAAGAACATTGTTGATCTTCATAATATAACTTGAAAACATTCTATTCTCAAATAAATCATACCAGGTCATTGGATAACTGTCATTGTAATCACTAGGCACTGCCTCACTTGACAAATACTCTCTCAATTCAGGATAATACACCCAAAACAAAGGCATCTCATACTTCAATTCACCTGTTGCATCATCCATAACCTCTCGCAAAGGAGAAATACCTAGTATTCTAACTTTAAATACAGATGCTTCCTTATCAAAGTACCATACTTCTTTAATCCTAAATCTTTTTATATCCTCAGGATTAATTTCACTTTCTGTAATTTTAATGGTTTCTTCATAAGTCTCAGGATCATAAAATGGTACTGAATCTATTCTGAAAATCTCACCCCTGACATCTTCTTGTGACATTCGCTCTTTGAACATATCGTCTTTGAAAGCTGCAATCTTACCTTCATTGATTTTATCTACCAAAATAGTAAAAAATGCTCTCACGGGATTTCTAAAAGGTATATTAACCTTTTCTCTAGTTTCTATAATTCTCCATACCTTTTTTGACCAAGGCAGATCCGATTCTCTCAATGATTCATAAGGGAGTACCTTAGACTCCAAAGTCAATGTTCTCTCAACTATATCGTCAAGATACTTAGTATCATCAGGAGTACTTGATTCTGTCACTTCATCATCATTCTTTTGTGCTTGCATATTTACTGCAAAAAAGACAAGACTAAGCGCGATTAAAAATTTGAACATAATTTTCATAATACAATTTTATTATTTTATCAAGAAAGACAATGTATTCACTTCACGTGCATACTTGTCACCGGGACATTTACATTTTACTTCTTCAAAGAAATATCTATCTCCAGGTTTTGCTTTATTAACTAATGCCATGGTTTCCGCTCCAAACTTTCCTCCTCTATTTTTAGCAACCCTAGGATCATTTCTCTTAGGTGCATAGACCATTCTAAACCCAACAACATTACATCTTGCATCAAAATCAAATCCTTCCAAAAATGGAATTAGGCCTCTGTTTACTTTAAACTCGCCATTATTGATACCACCACCTAATGATCTACCCAACTTAACGGTAGGAGTAGGTATTCTTTTTACTCTAAATGCTTTTTTAGAAGTCTCAATACCCGGGGCACTAACTGTCACATAGGCAAATTCTCCTTTCTTTGTAGGACGGGTTACTTTTACATTGTATGTACCATCGGCATTCTTGCTAATAGTACCACCACCACCTGTCATACCTACAGTCATTTTATTACTTGATATACCCGAAGCAGATACTTCAACCGGATTATTAACTCCAATATAAAATACATTCATCTTTATCGCAGAAATCGCTACAGACCTTTCACCTACTTCATACTCGAATTTTTTAGAATACTTACTTACCTCATGGGTGGTCGGATTAGTAAGAGTAGCAACAACATTGTATACTTTTTTACCAAGTGTAGTACCAGTGGTAACAAACTTAGCAACCCCATCTTTTAATGGGACATTTCTTCCATTTACAGCAATAGAAAGCCCAGTATTTACTTTATCAGAGGCATAGGTACTCAACATCAACTCTGTCTCAAATTTCTCTCCTTTTATGATATAGGTTTTACTAGGTGAAGATACAACAGCATACTTATCCATAATAATCTCCTTGGTCGTACCAACCTTACCCAACAAATAATTCAAAACAGCAGCTTCAGCCGATTTAGCATCATTCTGAAATTTGCTAAATATAGGCAATGTTGCAGTCAAAGGCATGTGGTTAAATGTAAAGTCAGCCCAATTTTTTCTCTTCATCAAATCGTGTTTCCACGCTTCATTATCAATTTCCAATGGAATATTAGCTGCAAATCCTTGTCTTTCATCTTCATTGATAAGAGACAAAAACTTTTGTTTATACTCTGATATTTTTTCTTCCAATTCATTCCCTTTTCCTTCTTCCACCATTATTCTTGTTACAGCAGAGTAATCTCTTTTTCCAATCAATTGCTTCATTCCGTTCATATCAAGATAATCACCATCATCAACTTTACCGTCTCTGTTTCCTGATTCGTCTACCAGTTCATCTCTGATAGCTTGTACATAATCTGTAAATTCTTTTGCATACTGACGAGCTAGTGGAGCTCTTTCAGCATATACTTTATATTCATCTTTTTTCAATGCTCCTTCTTCGATAGCAGCAGGCAGTTTAGCGTTTGAATCTTCTAATGAAACACTTGCGCTTTTCAAACTTTTATCCACCATTTCAAATGCGTTAAACACTGCAGCCGAAACGTTAAGAGCAAGGAGAGCAGTCAGTACTAGATACATCACATTGATCATCAACTGCCGCGGTTCCTTTGGTATAGACATAATTTATTTTTTTAATTGTTAACAATAAAATTTAAAGGGTTAATCCAAATTATGATTAACTGTTTACTTGAAATGCTGATAATACATTTCCATATACTCCATTCAACTGAGACAAGTTTTTGTTCAGTGAAGCCATATGTTCTTTATATTTTACTGTATCGTCCGCTGTTTCACTCAATGTAGCCATAGCTTCATTGATTCTCTTATAGAAATTGTGCATAGACTTTGCATTTTCTGCTGTTTCAGTGAAATCAATCTCTTGGAGAGCTTTCAATGAACCAAGACTTTTTGACATAGACTGGAGTTCTTCTAGCATACCTCCCAATTTTGCTTCAACTGCTTCTGCATTAAGTGGTCTGAAATCATCACTTACTTCACCACCTGCCAAGGGTTGTAATCTAGCGTTGTGCTTATCCAATCCAGGGTATAATTTCTCCCAGTAGTAATCTTTTTCCGGTCCTAAAACCCCTAGTAATAAAAATATAAATGCCTCAGTACCCAAACCCCAAGTAATCGCTAAGTTACCCCAAGGTTTACTTGTTAATTTACCAAGTGCTCCCATCATCACAACCGACGCAGCTACACCGATAATGAAATTTTTCAAATATTTAAACCATTTTGCGTGTAAGAAACTCATAATACAATTTTTTTTTGATTAATAAATAAAATTTTCGTTGCTAAATATAATAATAAATATAGTTAATTCTTAATTAAAATCATTGATTGATCTACCTAGGTATGTCAATACTGATCTATATCCAATATATGATTTTGTAGTATCTTGAAATTCAAAATCTCTAGTTGAATTCTGGAGATAATAATAAATATCTTTCCATGATCCTCCTCTGATTACTTTACGCTTTAGCGCATCAGCATCATCGTCACTAGCATTGTAGGTAATATTCGGATTCAAGTCATGTTCTGTTTCGTATCCATAAGGATAATATGCAGTACTTGTCCATTCGGAAACATTACCTGCCATATTGTACAAACCGTATTCATTTGGAAAATAAGCATCGGCTTTAACCGTAATCATACCTCCATCTTCGCCGTAGTTACCTCTACCGGGCTTAAAGTTTGCCAATGGACATCCTTTTGCATTTCTCACATAATATGACCCCCAAGGATAAGCACCTCTCTCATGACCAGCACGTGCTGCCCATTCCCATTCTGCTTCTATAGGAAGTCTAAATTCTTCTGTATTGACAGTATTACCGTCAAAACTATTCCAGAACTGTGTTCTCCAAAAATTGAAAGCATTTGCCATTTTCCAATTTACGCCCACTACAGGATAATCATCATAAGCCGGATGCCAATAATAATTTCTTGTAAAAGGCTCATTGTATGAATAACCAAAGTCTCTAATCCAAACAAGTGTGTCTGGATAAACGGGGACTTCTTCCTTGTGGATTAGTGATGAACGTACGACATCTCTTGAATTGGCTGCTCTTTGCCAATCAATCCATTGATATTTGTAGATAAGATTGCTGGTATTAAGTTCTCTTTTACCATTGATCATCATATCGCCTTCATAGAACATCTCATCCAATCCTCCTTCCGGCTCCCAATCCAATTCTACTTCCCAGTCTACTTTATCATTCTCGTCAACATCTCCCATTATCACATGTGCAATTGAATCTCTGACATGATTTACAAATTGGCGATACTCATTGTTAGTGATTTCGGTATCATCCATAAAGAATCCTTGAATTGAAACTGATTTTGCTCTCTTGATGTACTGATGAAACATATCGTTATCATCCTGACCGATATGCATGAAGCCGGATGGTATATACACCATTCCATAAGGATTAATACCTCTCCACGCAGGTCTGTCTTGAACTCCGGTAAGTTGTCCTGTTTCTCTCTTACCACAAGATGCTAAGAGAAGGATAAACATAGTTACCCCCAATAAAGAAATTACTGTCTTTTTCATAGTTAATTCAATAAGTTTAACTCAAAAATTTTTAAAACGAGCGTAAAGATAAATCGTTTTTTTTACTAACAAAAAAATTTACGCAAAATATTATTAAAAAATCATTGCCAATATCTTAACAGTTTTTTTTGATTTTTATTTTATATCTTTTTAAAATTTAACATATTAAAAAAATACTGATACATTATTCTATTGTATTTAATAATATTAATAGAAATAATCTCAAAAAAAAAACACTAAAATACTTTTACAATCTAGGATTATTTATCAGAGGCGGCAAACTTCTTTTTATATTTTTTTTTCCAAAATTGTATATTATTTTTATTTCATGTGTTCCGTCTTCAACTTTTCGAAGACCGGATATAGTGAAATCGTAAGAATAAATCAATCTTAATTTGTAATTGACATTTCCACCGATCAAAAAAGACATGGAGTCAATTGTTTTATTTGAATACCCTCTGAGATTGAAACCGGTCAAATAATTATTTTTATACAGGCCTGCGACACCAATATCATTTTGCCACAAGACAAAATCCGAATATATCAACCCAAATGCTTTAACCGAAATATTTTGATTAAATCTATATAAATACTGCCAATTTAATCTAAGAATATCTCTCACTTCATATACTGACTTATCAGATACATTTATTTCCTTATCAAATATTATTCCAAATTCAACATCATTGTAATAATACACGCCAAAAAGACTAATTTTGCTTAAATAAATATTTGATGCCAATAATGAAGATAGGAAAGGGTCATTGTGATCAACCTCTCCTTTTGAATAAAATCCTCCGGGAGTAATAATACCGTCATTTTTTAATTTCATGCTATACATTCCAGCTCCCATTCCAAATGAAAAAAGACCGGAAACTGATTGGAAAACGTAATTGTATGACAAATCAAAGCCGGTCTTTTTACTGATACCGGAGCTTATTGAAGCGACTTTCACACCATAAGATCCATGAAGTTCATAAATTGGACTTGTAAAAGACAACGAATAACTTTTTGGAGATGCTTCGAGTCCAAGCCATTGTTCTCTGATGTCAAATACTAAAACTTTCCCTCGATTCAATCCGGCATATCCACTATTTGTCATATATTTATCAAAAGCATACAATGAATTTGGGACAATATTCTGTGCATTTAGAGAAACGGCACTCAGCATACTATACACGTACAATAGTGATAAAAAATATTTAAATGTCATAAAAAATATTTTTTTACTAATATTATTATCGGGCAAATGACTATAACCTTCTGAAGAGGTGAATTTCCAAATGTTTTTTAATAGATATCCTGTCTTTTGTTTCATTATTGTATTTAAAAACCTGAGGCAAGGTACAAAGAATTAATCAAAAACAAAACAAATTTGCCATAGCTTTAAAGAATATAACTATTTTTGCTGCCAAATTGTAAAAAATGGTGAAAATCGGAGATATTGAAATAGGAGAAAAACCACTTTTACTTGCACCAATGGAGGATGTGAGCGATCCCCCTTTCAGACTTCTCTGCAAGCAAAATGGATGTGATATGATGTACACAGAATTCATATCGGTAGAAGGGTTGATCAGAAATGCAGATAAAAGTCTCAAAAAATTAGAATTTCTACCTGAAGAAAGACCAATAGGGGTGCAAATATTCGGTGCAGAGATAGAATCTATGATAAAAGCTACAAAGGCTATTTCACCTTACAACCCGGATGTAATTGACATCAATTTTGGTTGTCCTGTAAAAAAAGTCGTAAATAAAGGTTCCGGAGCTGCCCTACTCAAGGACATTGATAAGATGGTCAGCATGGCTTCGGCAATAGTAAGGGCAACAAAGCTACCTGTAACTGTAAAAACGAGGCTAGGCTGGGATCATCAATCCATAAAAATATCTGAAGTGGTAGAAAGGTTGCAGGATGTCGGCATAAAAGCAATATCTATCCATGCAAGGACAAGAGCTCAAATGTATAAAGGAGATGCTGACTGGGAGTATATAAGAGAAGTAAAAGATAACAAGAGGATAATCATACCCATATTTGGGAACGGTGATATTGATTCGCCACAAAAAGCAATGGAATACAAAACCAAATACAATGTAGATGGTATAATGATAGGCAGGGCAAGCATTGGAAACCCATGGATATTCAGAGAAGTAAAGCATTTTTTCAAAACCGGAGAATTGCTAGAACCTCCTACTATAAAAGAGAAAGTAGATGCAGTCAAAGCCCATCTGAAATACAGTATAGAGTGGAAAGGAGAAAGACTTGCTGTACTCGAAATGCGCAAACACTATTCCAATTATTTTAAAGGATTAAAGGATATAAAACAATATAGGATGGCTCTTGTCACAACTTATGAACCGGAATTGTTGTTTAGTATAATGGATGAAATCGCAGAGCGATATTCTTAAGTATAACAAGTGAAACTAAAGTGAAATTTAATGGAATTATTGATTAGTGATAGTGAAAAACAGATTGTTAAAAAAATTGCTCAAGCTGCAAGAAACCTAAAGCTTGATGCGTATATAATAGGTGGATATGTACGAGACAAAGTACTGGATCGACCATCCAAAGACATTGATATTGTCTGTATTGGTGATGGTATTGCATTGGCAAAAGAGGTTTCAAAACTTTTGGGAATAAAAAGAGAAATCGCTATATTCAAACGATTTGGTACTGCTATGATCAAATACAATAAACTTGAGGTAGAGTTTGTCGGAGCTAGAAAAGAATCTTATACTCGTGACAGCAGAAAACCACAAGTGAAACCCGGTAGTTTTAAGGATGATCTAAACAGAAGGGATTTTACGATTAACACCCTTGCCATTGAATTAAAACGATCAGATACTTATAATATAATTGATACTTTCGATGGACTTGAGCATATTAGTAAAAAAATAATAAAAACTCCACTTGATCCGGATACCACTTTCTCCGATGACCCCCTGAGAATGATGCGAGCGATTCGATTTGCTACACAATTAGATTTTGAAATAGAAGAATCAACGTTCAATGCAATTAATAAAAATAAAGAAAGGATTAAAATCGTTTCACCTGAAAGAATCAGTGACGAATTACAAAAAATAATCGCCTCCAAAATTCCTTCAAAAGGATTCAAGCTGCTTTTTGATTCCGGACTACTACATATCATCTTTCCTGAATTAGTCCAATTAGCAGGAGTAGAGACAAAAAACGGCATGTCCCATAAAGACAATTTTTATCATACAATTCAAGTATTGGACAATCTTGCATTGAAGTCTGAAGATATTTGGTTGAGGTGGGCTGCAATACTCCATGATATAGGCAAAGCAAAAACTAAGCGATTCAACAATAAAGAGGGATGGACTTTTCATGGACATGAAGTCGTTGGCGCAAATATGGTGCATCATATATTCAAACGAATGAGACTCCCTTTAGATCAAAAAATGAAGTACATTCAAAAGCTTATAAGGCTACATCTTCGCCCTATGGCTCTAGTAAAAGAAGAAGTAACGGATAGTGCAATAAGACGCTTATTGTTTGAATCAGGAGATCACATTGACGATTTAATGCTCTTGGCTAAAGCTGATATCACTTCAAAAAATGAGAAAAAGATTAAGACTTTTTTAAAGAATTATGAAGTTGTAATCGAAAAACTCAAGGAAGTAGAAGAGAAAGATAAACTGCGCAACTGGCAACCCCCAATTTCAGGTGAAGAAATAATGGAAACTTTTGGACTGAAACCATCCAAGGAAGTAGGTATCATCAAAACAGAAATACGCGAAGCAATATTGGACGGTAAAATACCAAACAGTTATGATGATGCTTATAAATACATGCAAGAAATCGGGGAAAAAATGAATTTATATTAAACCATTTTCAACGATGAAATCACAAAAACTAAACGGTTTAATGGATATTTTATAATATTTACTTTTATTACACACTACCTGTATTCAGTTTCAAATTATTAGCGTTTTTGAATAATTTTTACTCATCAATAAAATCGACTATTCTTTCAATTTCTTTTCTACAATCTATATGATATTTTATCATAGCTTGTTCGTATTTCACAGCTGGGCTAGATAATGTTCTTGCCAATGGTGGTTCAACGATACCGGTTCTTTCATAGTCGATTTTACTTTCTCTAAGAGCATCGGTAATTTTTTGATTATTGAGTACAATCTGCTTATGGATATATTTTGTCAGTTTAATTCTTCCCCCTATTGTTTTTTCAATATCACCTACGGTTATCCAATGAGGCATAAAAACCGAACAAAATTGGTTGTCTTTGTCACCATACCATTTTTGTGCTTTTGCCAACACATTGGGCAACTTATCTATATTGGTAATTCCTGATATTATAGCCTTAGCATTGGTTGTAAAATCAATACTATCAATTTGTATATCAAATGAATCGATAAATTTTCTTATATAACCCCCTTTGCTATTTTGTATATTTATTGTTAGCAATTGGACATCATTCAAGACAGAGTCCTTCTTCAAAACATCGCAAAAATACTTAGTTGTCAGCAAACCGGAATTTTCAAAATAACCTCCATCCAAAAAGAAACCTTTTTGCTCTACTTGAGCAGCAGGACTCATCACCGGGAATCTGTTTGAAGTACTGACAGCATCGTAATATCTTAAATCCATTTTGTCATCACTCAAAACCATATAACCGGGAAAAATAATCTTATCCCCCATATCCAATGAGAATGCAACACCCGGTTTTAATCCGGTAGATGCCGTATTGATTATTAGCGCCGGCAAATAGCCGTGCTTTTCATACATATCTCTCCATAGTGTCTGTTGTGACTGCTCCAAGACCAACCTATTAGTTTTTATTTCCGATACCAAACCGATATATTCTCTCATTGCAAAATATGCTCTATCTTTCCTATTTTCACCCTTTTTAGTAAATTGAGAAAAATGGTTTCTCACAAAATCATTAATCAATATTCCACTCATATCAATTGCCAAAATATTTAGCTCACCGATATCTTGAATTATACTATCAAGTTTGCTAGTGTCTTCCCTATAAAAATAGTCCAAAGCAAGAAAATTACTTAACCCGACAGCACCACCCGACACACCCGAAAGGCTAATGCATTTGTCCAATACAGCCGAATTGTTTTTAGATTTCTTTTTGATTTCATTCAGTATTAACAGATTCCATAGGTTTGATTTTAGTCCACCACCAAAGGAGGCGATTTTAATCATTTTTTTTGCTTTCATAGAGTCAATATGCTCTTTCAAATTTTTCTCATAATCTTTAAGGGTAATTACATTTCCTTTTTTTACAAAATCAAGTCTATAGATATTATCTTTACTCCTTAATACTTGTGAGCCAATGGCTAGCAATAACACAATAGCAAACGATACCGGTAAAAACACTTTGCTAAAATTTTCCGCTTTTTCAAGAGAAAGAACAAGGCTATTTTTAAACACAAAATGCGTATCCGGTCTAAAATTTTTATAAAAAAGGATGTGTTTTAAGGAAACAGTAATCAAAGCATAAACATTTATAATAAAAGCCAAAAGTATAATCACAGCGCTCATCATCGTCACCTTACCAATGCCCATGAGAATGAAAGAAACCAATAATATGGACAAAGCAAATATTCCTAATCCTCTTAAGGATTTAACATAAAAAACACTACTGTTGATTTTTACCAGCATTTTTTTCAACCAATCCAGCCAATTCGTCCCTTGATTAATAGAGGGCATATTTGACAAATCGTTTACACCATAAATTTTGTCATTTTGATGATCGCTCGTTTTCAATTTATTTAGTAAAGTATCATCGCCCCACACGTATTTCCACATTCCTTTTGTTAACCTGAATAATATATATGTCCAAGTATTCATCAACATTAAAATAAGTATCAATATCAGCCCTTGATATGACCATCCAATATGATAAGTATATATGATAATAAAATAGGCAAATGCATATACAATTGTTGATATCAAACTAAAAAGGTATGTATTACTCCATCTGGTTATGCTAGTAAAATATTTGCCAACATTTTCTCTTTTATTGTAAAATGAATCCATAAATAAAAGATATGTATCATTAGATTTATGAAACAAGAAGGCATAAATAGCTAAAATACCTACAGTGACAATCAATGTTGCAGAAAAAGCATCAACATGAGTCAAATGATATAAATCAAAAGCTTTTACTATGACATAAAACCACACAGCATATGTCAAAACGCCCAAAGAGTGTCTCATGTATTTTTTCCATGTACTTGTTTCTCCCTCGTAATGATAAGTAATGACGCCTAGACCTCCAATCGTATTATCAAGATACCATTTTACACGAGAATCCACTTTCCCGTTATCATCTCTTTTTTCTGTTTTATTAATTGCAAAATTGATATAAATCGGAAAGTGTGAGATAAACAATACTAATATATTGACTAAAACAAAAGAAATTATTAAGTTTAGTATCAAAAAAGAATCCGTTTCGTCTAGCAAATGGACAATCAGCGAAGCTCCCTGCGGCATAAATGTCAAACCAAAACCAATAATAACAAGAATAAGAATACTCAAAAGTGAAGAACTCAAAACATCACTAATTTTTTTCCAATTTGGAAGAATCTTAGCAACAGTAAAATAATAAACAAACATTCCTATCATAGCTGCAATAGCAATTGACTTCCCTATTTCAACAGAATGAAAATTTCCTTTACACCCCCAAAGATAGATGTAATTTTCCCAAAAATCAAAGAAAACACTTGCAAGAGCAAGAATCACAAATGTCCTTTTAAAAAACCCTTTATTAGGCCAAATATCCTCTCTTGCTTTTGTATTATTATAAAGGGCTCTAATAATTATGACTATAGAAATTGTAAAAAGCATATCGGCAACAAAAAAATACTTATAACTTGGAGAACTTTGAGCAATTGAGTACAAATCATCAAAGTACTTTGGATCCAAACCAAATTGTGGGTGTCCAATCAATGTTTCTTGACTAAACAATTTAGCAAAAACCAACATTAAAATTGATACAAATGCAAAGAATAAATAAGGGAAAAACAAACTGAGGAAAGGTTTTACTTTATTAAACATATTTAAATATTTTTACTGAAGCTATATCTATATATAGCCAATTATACTAAAAGTAACCTCTTGCATTTAATAGTGTCTGTCTATAAAGTCAATAAAATTTAAAAATAATCTTTTTGCGATATTTTTACTTTATTCAAATTACTGATGCTAAGGCATCACTAATCCTCAGAAAGATAAAAATCTCATCAAAAATCTTTATTTTTCAAAAATCAAGCACTTTATAGACAGACACTAAATTGTCTGTCTATAAAGTCAATAAAATTTAAAAATAATCTTTTTGCGATATAATGTAACTACACAGATAGAATCATTTTGGTATAAACACATTTGGAATTGGGAAAACAAACTACTATTTAATTCCTGTAAGTAAAAAAACACCATAACTGCCATATGGTTTTTCAACAACTCCAACCGTTTGAATTTTCAAATTTTTAAACCCGGCTTTTTTTGCTGTATTCAAAAAATCTTCTCTATCAAATCCAAAATGATAGACACCCTTATTTGATTTGTGGAAAGTGCCATTTTCTTTATCCAAATCAGCTAATGCAATCGTCCCGCCATTGTTTAACAATTCATAAAAACTTTCAAAGAGATTTAATGTGTCTTTCAAATGATGAATAGTCATTGATGATAAAATACCATCAAATTTTTGATTTAATTTATTCTTAGTTATGTCTATTTCTACTATATCAATTTCACAATCTATCATACTCCTTTTTTCATCCAATACATCATTCATTGATTTTGAAATATCAACAGCAGTTATTTTTCCAACATAAGGCGCTACTTTAGACAACAATAGTCCTGTTCCTGAGCCAAAATCCAATATACTTTGATTTTTATCATATTTTATTTCTGTTAATATAAGATTTGCAATATTTGTTACATTATCTATTTGAGCTTTCCCTTTATCATAATCTCTTGCTTTTCCATAGAATAAGTCTTTTTTATCAGATTTCATAAAATTATTTTTTTGCTATTACTTTGTAAATTGGTAAAAATAGGCTTAATAAACAATATTTTTAAATAATGTATCAAAATAAACAATAAACGGACAAAAACTAAATAAAAAAGCCACCGCTTAAAAAAACAGTGGCTTAGTACAAATTAAGTTATAGTATTACCAACCCGGATTTTGTGTAAGATTGGTATTTAAAGTCATTTGATCTAGAGGAATTGGCTCTAAGTATTTCTTATCATCCCAAGGTGTTCTTCTATCGCCCGGTTTTTGAGCATATAGATGACCATCATCTGTTTTCAATACTGTTATAGATGAATCAAACGGTACATTAGGATCTACTTTTACGCCATAAAAGCTATTGTCTTTATCATAGTAGCTTCCTTTAGCCCATCTGATTAAGTCCCATTTTCTGAATGGTTCCAACATAAGCTCGACCCTTCTTTCTCTTCTGATCTCCCACAATAATGGATCGACATCAGAGTCTCTATCATCGGCATTAAAACCAACGCCCATTGACAAAGGTGCTACTCCGGCTCTTGCTCTTAAAAGATTTATACTTTTATCAAGATCTTCCTGAGTAATATTACCAAGTTCGAATTTAGCTTCGGCATAATTAAGAAGGACTTCGCCAAATCTAAATATAGGTGCATCTGTTGTAGCTTCTACGCCTTGAGTAGGCTGACTTTTCACAATATCATAAGTCGCGTACTTTATAGGAGAAAACATCGGAATCCCTTTGCTAAATAATGCTACCAGTCTACTAGTATCAATAATCATATTCATCCTTTTATCTCTACCGACAGCAATACCAACTTCAGTGTTAAATCCATTTTGAGATGTTCTGATAGTATCTGTTGTATTAAAAGCCCATTCCGCATATCCGGGATGAGTAGCTCCATCGTATTTGATTGGTTTTCCATCAGCCATTAGAAATGAAGATACAGCAGAGTTGGAAAAACCAAAAAATGGTTCGTGAAAAATAAAACTAAGGATACTATGTCTCATATTCTCATTGTATTTCTTCGCCAAAATAATCTCAGAGTTTGAAGACAAGTCCTCGCTCGCAAATAATCCTGAATAATCGTCACTCAAGCTAAAATGAGCATTCATCAATTGAGTTGATGCATCAACACTTGCGTTTAATAATTTATTGATATCTGCACCAGACTCATTGTGGTATTTGAATGTAGTTGCTGCTGCTAAACATACTCTTGACTTTAATGCTAAAGCAGTCCATTTAGTAACTTCAACTTTACTTTGACTACTGCTTAGATTTTCAATAGCATAATCAAGATCTTCAACTATTTTATCTACTACAAACACTCTAGAGTCTCTTTTAGCGTATAATGCATCATTATCTGTTGGATCAACAGGTTCATCATAATAAGGAACATCTCCAAAACGTCTAACCTTATCCCAATACAAAAGCGCTCTAAAAAATTTACCGGCAGCTATATATCTCTTTTTCACCGATTCGTCTAAAGAAGAATTTGCTGTTTGTTTGATAAGAACATTGGCTTTACGAATACTAGACCAACTCCAATTGGTACCCGCTGCAGTAGCTGGAACTGTAGTCGGAAAGTCCAATTCTAGCCTTTGATCCAAGGCTATTACATCATCATTGTTAACTGAAAAGAAGTGATCTCCTCCAAAAAAGCCTCCATTACCATATCCTTTGAAGGCGCTATACAAACCGTATGTAAATGATTGTACGTTTGATTCGCTGGTCCAGAAGTTATCGTTTGTAAATTCTGTCTCAGGCTGTACATCTAAATACTTTTCACAACCTACGGTTGCAAAAACAAATAGAACAGCTAATAAATATGTTAATTTTTTCATAATTTTATAATGTTATTTGTAAACCAAATGAAAAGCTCCTCGTCTGTGGCAACTGTGTGCCGTAAAAAGACAATGAGCCATAATAATTAATTGTCGATTCAGGATCAACAGGAATGAAAGACTTTGTCCATTCCATTACGTTAAATGCTGAAAAGTATAATCTAAACTTATTAATAGAATATTTTTCAGTAAAACTAGTAGGAATAGTGTAGCCCAAACTGATTTCTTTAAGACGCAAATATGCCAAATTCTGAAGGTATTTAGTCTGTGGTACATAATTATTTCTACCATACATTAACATCTTTCCTCCATTTAGCAAACGTCCTACATTTTTAGTGTTTGGCAAATAAGTTCCTGCATTAGAAGCAAATGGTCTAGGATAAAAAGCATCAGTATTATCTTCTCTCCAATAATCTGTTTGATAATCATATAATACATCATAATGATAATCAGCTAATGCCACATTACCTGTTCCCCAATACTCTCTTTTACCAACTCCTTGTAAGAAAATACCAAAATCTATTGCTTTATAGTTTAATCCTGCTCTAATACTATATTCGTATCTTGGTGTTGTATTACCTATAACTTTTAAATCTCCATGGTCATCTTTAGTGAATTTTCCTTTATTCACTACTCCATCACCATTTAAGTCTTTGTATTTTACATCTCCTGCGCCTAAGTTAAATCCGGAAGTATATATATTTTTATCCTGAACCGGAATACCCTCTTTGAGATTACCATCACCATCGAAATCAGAAGATTGAAACAGTCTATCTGTTTCAAAACCCCATATCTCACCTATATTCATACCTTCGTAAAAATCTGAAAGTATACCTGATTCATTACTCCACTTGGTTATTTTTGCTTGTGCATCAGCTAAGATTCCTGTAACATAATAACCAAAATCTTTATTTGAATAATTTCTATAACCAACAGATAGTTCCCATCCGTTTGTTGTCATCTCTCCGGTATTTACCTTTGGTACATCAGCACCCAAAACGACAGGTAATTGCTCTCCGGGTCCTAACATATTCTTATTTTTTCTTTGGAACAAGTCAAACCCGACATCAATTTTACCGTCAAACAATCCCAAATCAACTCCAAAGTTCTTTGTCTCAATTGTTTCCCATGTAAGTGTAGAAGATACCACTTTTGGGTTTTGAAAGGTTTTTTCTTTCTGAGATTTGGTAATCCAGTTTGCATCATAATTATTAAGAGTAGGTACAAATACAAATTTTCCAACATCCTGATATCCAATTTGACCCCAAGAAGCTCTAAATTTCAAATTTGATACTTTTATCTTTTCTAAAAAGTCTTGTGCAAACTCTTCCTGCGACAATCTATATGCTATAGAAGCAGATGGGAAGAAAGCAAAACGGTCGTTTTTAGGAAATCTGGAAGATCCATCTATTCTTCCATTCAACTCCAATAATATTTTTTCTTTAAAATTGTAATTAAATCTGGAAAAGAAACCTAAAACTCTCCAACTACTTTTAGAATTGTCTGCAAAAGCGTCTCCAATCGCAGTTGCTATTTCAGGCAAATTAGGATCCAATAAGAATGGTCTTCCTGCTGTAAGAAAAGAATAATTATTCTGCTCTACATTGGTACCTCCAAGCAATGAAAAAGTATGATTCTCCATTGATGTATTGGTATACCTTGCAAATGCATTAAAAGAATACAACTTATTCTTGAAAATATCATAGCTTGTCTTGTTTCTTGATGTAGAAGAAGCATAATAAACAGGATCAAACTTAGGCGTATGACCACTACTCCACCAATTGATAAGAGGCACAGACCCTCCTTTTACATGCAACTCTTTATCCGTTTTTGAATAAGAAAAGTTTGTAGTAAAATCTAACTTTTGAGTACCTCGATCAAGCAAATTCAATACTGTTTCAATAGTATGTCTTGAATAATCTCTATCAGTTACAGACCTGTTGGCATTTCTAATAAAACCTATAGGACCTATGAAACTAGCTCCTGCAGGTGCTCCAAAATATGTACCATCTGATACCCCATATGGAAAATTGTTTGGCCATCTCAATGCATAAAACAATTCACCAAGTCTTGAACCGGCTCTATAACTAAATGGTTCTTCATATGTACTTTTAGCAAAAGCTCCTCGGTAATTCAATGTTGCCCAACTATTCAGTTTAGCTGAAAAATTTGAATTCAACACATTCTTTGACAAAGTCTCCGTATTCACTTTCAATAATCCTTCATTTGAATTATGTCCAAAAGAAATATTGTAAGTAATGTTATCGCTACCACCGCTCACGGATATATTGTGTGTTGTATTAACTGCCTTGTCATTCAATATCTGACCAAATACATCCCAACTCCTATACCCGTAAAACTGACCGTCTTTCACCTCAAAATCACGCTTTTCTTTCATGACATCATCGTTCAATTTACTACCTAAATAACCATAATCTTTTTCCCATTGAATACTCTTATCACGCCATTCCTGACCGCCCATACCAAAAGCAAATGGTGCTCCACCATTATTCCTTTCCTTTGCTGTATGAATGGCATCCATAAGAAACTCCATAGGAGCATGTTTAATATTCCAAATAGGTTTATTAAAAGAAATATTATTGGAATAAGTAACAACAGGCTTACCTTTCTTTCCTTTTTTTGTACTAATAAGGATAACTCCAAATGCCGCTCTTACCCCATATATTGAAGTAGATGCAGCATCTTTTAAAACAGAAAAACTGCTAACTGCTTCCGGATTGACATCAGATAACCTACCTTCAACACCATCAATCAAAACAAGTGGATTACTGGCACCATTAACAGAACCGTATCCTCTCAATTTGATATTAGCTTCTTGATTTAGTTTACCTGTAGCATGTGTAATTGTCAAACCCGGAACAACACCTTTTATATTTCTGGTGATATCTTGAATTGGCTTACCCTCTAATGTCTTTGCTACATCAACAGTTGATACCGCTCCGGAAAGATTTTCCTTCTTTTTGCCGCCATAGCCAACCATTACGATTTCCTCTAGAGATACATTATCTGACTTAAGTGCAATGTTAAAATTGCTCTGTTCCCCAACAGTAATTTTTTGTGTCACATAACCGATGTACGAAAACACGATAATAGATTTCTTTGAAGGAACATTCAAAGAAAATTTACCATCTAGGTCTGTAATCGTTCCGATAGTAGATTCATCAACACGAACCGATGCGCCAATTAAAGGCTCACCTGAATCCGAATCGGTTAAGACTCCTTCTATGTTTATCTGCGAAAAAGCTATTTGCGCAAAAAACATCAACAGGACAATTAGTAAAAATTGATTTTTTTTCATAGACTCTTTTTTAAAAAATTATATAATAGCGATGAAAGGTGAAAACCCCATCATCAATCGTTTCCTACTAAAAAATTATATTCTTACATTCAGTCATTTACAATTTAAATCAAATTCATAAATACAAAAAACATACTATTCTATTGTCGAACATTTTACTTTGACAGAATATAATATATCCCGCATAGGTACGAAAAAAAATAATAAACCACAAAAAAAATGGTTTTTTTTTGTTAACTCAAATACAGTCTAAACAAAAAATAATAATTATAAACATAGCGCTCATTGATTATCATATTAATGTAGTATTTATTGGAAAATTTACTTTGTTATTACCACGATATATAAACTCTAGACATATTTTTTTACCTTTAAATTATTGTAATAAAATAAAAATATCATCAAAAATCTTTATTTCTCAAAAATCAAGCACTTTATAGACAGATACTATTTAGTTAATAAAACACTTGTTTCATAATAAAAGCAACAATTCTACGATTATTATTAGGGATAATAGAAATACAATATGAAAAACTTAATATATTATACACTTATATCAACACTCTTTGTCACATCTTCTTGTAAGACAAAAAAAACAGTTATTGGAACCGGCAAAAATTACAAAAGTTCAAAACTCTTTAAAAAAATAGAAAAGTCTAATATTGACTATGATTGGTATAGTTACAAATCTAGTGCCACAGTTTTTTATGAAGGAACTACAATTGGTGGTATGCTTGAAATAAGAATAAAAAAGGATGAAGTTATATGGATGAGTGTAAAAAAGTTTGGTTTTGAAATTGCAAGAGTATTAATCAGACCGGATTCCGTATTTATAATAGATAGATTTAATGGTAAATACATGACTAAGTCTTTTGATAAATTTAAGAATCAATATGATATTCCGGTTGATTTTAACACTCTCCAAGAATTATTAGTTGCTAATAGTATTATTAAAGGGCAAAAACCGGTAGTAGGTGAAATCAAAGATCAAATTTACACCTTAAAGACCCGAGGCCAAGACATAAGTATTTTATACCAAATGGATTCTAAATACAAAGTACTAAAAACAAAATTCAAAAATAAAAATGATAAAAGTCTTGAAATAGATTTTTCAAATTTCAAATTAAAAAAAGGAAAAGAAATTCCTTATCGAAGAAAATATAGTTTCCCAAATAGTACAAATCCAAAATATTTTTTAAATTTGAAGATTAAAGATATTAACAAAAACAAAGTTCAAAAAATAAAATTTGAAATACCTAAGAAATATACCAAGATGTAGTTTACTTACTATATTTATCTTCCTTTCTTTTTACATTACTGCTCAAGATAGAAAAACACTTGAAGCGGAACGAATGCGTATTATTGACAAGATAGAGTTTACTTCCAATATATTGAAGAAAACAGAAAAAGACAAGACAGCAACTATTGATTTTTTAAACTCTCTGCAAAGTCAAATAAGTAATAGAAAAAAAATTATTAAAAATTTGAATACCCAAGTAAAGCAGATCAATAAAGAAATTGAGCAAATGGTTAATAGACATGAACAACTGCTAAATAAAAAATCAAGGATAAAAAATAATTTCTCACTAATATTAAGATCAAGTTACATTCATAGTTTATCAAAAAATAAATTTCTTTTTCTACTCTCATCTACTGATTGGGAAAATTTTATGGATAGGAAAAGATATTTAAAACAGTTCAACCTATATACTAAAAAAAGGATAAAAGAGCTAAGGGAAAAAGAAATCCAACTAAAAGAGTTGCTTTATAAAATTAATCTCGAAAAGAAAAATTATGAATCACTAGTAAAAGAAGAAAAAGAAAATATTTTTAAACTTAAAGAAGAGTCCGCGCAAAAAGATAAAGTATTAAAAAAATTGAAGAAAGAAAGGAAAAATCTACTACTAGCTCTTAAAAAACAAAAAAAACAACGCGAAAAGCTTAATAAAAGTATAGAAAGTATTATTTTGAACAACCTAAGTGGTGGTAATTCTGTTATTGCAAAGAGTGAAACAAAAATTGCATCAGATTCCTTTGAAAATAATAAAACAGAATTAAGATGGCCTGTAAGTAATGGTTATATTTCATCACACTTTGGTAAGCATCACCACCCTACTATAAAAGGAGTGTATAATTTCAATAATGGAATTGATATAAGGGCAGAACCATATAGTGAAGTTAAATCTGTTTTAGAGGGTAAAATTGTGGGACTGATGCACATTACGGGATATAATTGGATGATTATTGTAAAACATGGCAAGTATTATACTGTATATTCAAAACTGGAAAAAGTAACAGTATCAAAAGGGGATATGGTTAATAAAAATCAAACTTTAGGCAATATTGGAAATAGTGGAATACTTCATTTTGAAATATGGAAAGAGAAAACTAAACTAGATCCTGAAAAATGGATTATTAAAATTTAATATATGAGTGACCATTGGCAGTTAGGAAAAAAAAGCAAAAAAACATACATAAAGCAAGAACTTGAAAAAGCAATTTTAGTAGGTGTAATCTATAAAAACACAGTAGAAGAAGTAAAGATATATTTGGATGAATTAGATTTTCTAGCTAAAACAGCAGGAGCTACAACCGAAAAAATATATACACAAAAAATGAATCAACCTGATAAGCGGTTTTTCATAGGGAAAGGTAAAGTTGAAGAAATAAAAGAATATATTGAAAAAAGAGGGGATATCGATATGGTTATTTTTGACGATGACCTAACCGGCAAACAAACTATCAATCTTGAAGAAGCATTAGAAGTAAAAATCGTAGATCGTAGTACGCTTATCCTGGATATATTTGCCAAAAGAGCCCAAAAAGCTCAAGCCAAAGCTCAGGTAGAATTAGCACAGTTGCAATACCTTCTCCCTAGACTTAGAGGGCTGTGGACTCACCTTGAAAGACAACGTGGCGGTATTGGGATGAGAGGTCCAGGAGAGATGGAAATCGAAACAGATAGACGTATCGTCAAAGACAAGATAAAGAAACTCAAAGACAAACTCATTGTCATTGACAAGCAAGACCAAACTCGCAGAAAACGCAGGGACGAGATGATTAGAGTTTCTCTTGTAGGCTATACTAATGTCGGTAAGTCAACATTGATGAATCAACTTACCAAGTCAGATGTTTTTGTTGAAAACAAACTATTTGCAACCTTAGACACGACTGTAAGAAAAATGGTTATTGGACGTATGCCTTTTTTGCTTTCGGATACAGTTGGGTTCATCAGAAAATTGCCTCATCACTTAATTGAAAGTTTTAAATCAACATTGGATGAAGCTAAAGAAAGCGATATTTTACTGCATGTTGTTGACATTTCACACCCTCAATTCGAAGACCAAATAAATACCGTCAATCGTACACTAAAAGACATAGGGGCAATAGACAAAACTACATTTTATGTTTTTAATAAAATAGATCTATATAGAAAAAATTACTTTGATGACTTACTTGATCAAGAAACTAAAACTCAAATAATCACTCAACTCGAAGAAAAACTGCGTAACAATTATGGCGAAAATGTGATTTTTGTTTCAGCCCTAAGCAAAGAAAATATCAATACTTTTAGAGAAAAACTTGGAGTTCTGATAGAAGAAAAATACATGGTCAGATATCCGTACAAGAGCCATTACTGGTAGCGAAATAGATCATGTTTTTTAATTTCGTGAATTAGCAAATAATCTAAAATAATTGGCTTTTGTAGGTAACTTTACAGTCTGACGGTTTGTATATGCGTAGTTGCGGACTTTAAAGCACTTACTTTTCGGTCTAGTACTGTACTTTTTCCAAAGGTACAAACTTTGAATTTAGCACAAAACCGCAATTACGTATATTTTTTGTTGTGCCTAGTGTATTTTATCCATTCTCTTAAATATTTCAGAGGAAAGGGCATTACTGTTAAATCTCCATTCTTCACAAAATCAACATTCATAAGTGGTAATAATTCTTCAAATATAAATTCAGATTCATTTATTTTTTCGATTTCCCTTATGACAGATGCTCTTGATATTTGTTGTTGAATACCTGCACCTTTAATTCCAACAAAATAAAACTGTCTTTCATTTTCTACATAGTGATGAATATCTAATTGACTATCTAAAATTTCATAACGTGTTTTATCTCGCAAGTACGATTTTAAAACTTCAGATGTTTTATCCTTTATGATTTCAGTTATTTTTTTCTTATCAGTTCTGCTAGGAAAACAATTTAATAAAGAGAGTTTATTCCATTTTTCAAGCGAATTTATTTTTTGGATGAATTCGTTTTGTTTTGGAAGTTCAAATACTTCTTCTACATAAGAAATTACTTGCTGTTTATTTATCTTTATATTTTCACTCTCTTTTGACAATATCTCATAAATAGATTCAAATTCTGGTAAAGAAAAATTTTCTGTTTTCTTGATGCTGTTGATATTTCCTTTATCGTCTTTTAATATAAATTCAGTATTTGAATCTTCATCAAAAATATTGCAAAGTTCATCATACTCATTTTGGTTAAACAAATGTCTTTCAAATTGTTCAAATTCAAGTTTACCATTTGGATATACAGTAACAAAGAAAAAATCATCTTCAACTTTATTTCCAAAAATCCACTTATCATTAAAACTGTACTTTTTCCAATCAATTATGCTGATTTGATTACTTTGAATATCATTTTTTATTATCAGTTCTTTTATAATGGCCTTTATTGATGCTTTTGAATTAATTTTAAAATCTTGCAAAGTAATATGTTGAATATTTGAACTTGATTTGTACGGATCAATCAAGTTATATCTTGAATAATATGCTCTATTCTGAATAAGTTTAATGTTAAACCCATTTTTACTTTCCTTTTTTGAAATTTTCAATTTACTCAAAGGTGATATTAAATTTATTTCCTTTATCAAATCATTTATCACTTCTAATGAATCATCATCATTTATGCTATCAATAAGAGTGATTTTGAAAGATTGTTTTTCAATTTTAAGGGAATTATTAAACCTAATTACATTACTAATACTTACTTTGTTAAATGAAATATTTATGTAATTTGAAAGTTTATTTTCAATACTTAACATTACATCATTTAATAGACCTAATTTGGTAATTTTAAAATCTTCTAAATTTTTAAAATCTAAAAAAGGAATATTATTTTTCTCAAGTTTTCCGTTTTTTTGAGTTTGTTTTAATATAAACTGGTTTTCTACTTTTTCATCTGAATTCAATACACGTTTTAATGTATTTGTAGCGTGAACAAAAGTATATTTTGCATAATCTCTAAATTTCTTTTTAGAAAAATCCATTTTTTTAAAAAGCAAAACATTTGAAAATGTTCTTACATTTAACTCTAACGATAATGACTTATTTATTTTAAATTCTAATCCTACTATTTTAAATATTTGTTCTTTCTCTCTGGTTTTACTTATTTTGAAATGATTGGTATTAAATAAATATAACTTCCCAGTCAAATTATTAAATGAAAGACGTTTATGTTTGGGTGTAGATATTGAGTTGATTAGTAATTGTGATAATAAGTGTCTAGGTATTTTATTTAACTCATTTTCTGAATCTATAATTTTATATACTAGAGTTTCGCTAAATTTTAAAGATTTTAATTTTAATGATAAATCTATTTTTTCAAAATCATATTTGTCAAATAATGCAAAAAAAGATTTACCTTGTTCAAAGACAATACTTTTGGTTTTTAATGTTAGATTAATTTCGTCTAAAAATAATGCTCCATATTTTATATAATTATCAGTTGATGAGAATTGTACAATAGAAAAATCATTTAAAATATTAGCAAATTTCAAATCAATTTTCAAGGTATTTATTTTGCAATATTTCATTTTATGGAAGCAATTTTATTATTTCTTGGTTGAATTTTTTTGTTTCTGTATTCCATAAAAAAGGAATTTCTATAATCCTTTTATCTGTTGTAGGAATTGATTTTCTTTCTACTGAGGATAAAATGTTAATGATAAATACTTTGTACCCTTTTGTTGTATCAAGTTTTTCGCTAATCTTTTTGAGTTGTTTTTTAGCATCAATTTTGGTGTTTTCTTTCCAATGTTTAAAATCAATATAAATGTCTTTATTCTTTATTTTAAAATCAAAAAGTTCGTAATTTTCTAATGACAACTCTTCTAATTCAACCTTGTATTGTGTTTCAATAATAAATTTTCCAATTTGTTCTCCCAATGCTCCTTTGTATATGTTATTAAATAATTCAGGTGGTAAAATGAATTTATTCTTTTTAAAACTAGTAGCCCAATTATTCTTTTTAAAATAACTTTCAACACCTTCTATTTCCATCAACTCTTTTAACCTTGCGGATTTTTCAGAAACTTTAAAAGTCAAAGAATCATTGAATGATACTTCAATACTAGCATAATCTTCTTCTTGATTATATGAATAATTATCATTTGCCAAAGGTAATTCTATATATAAATCTAAAATTCTATTAAGACCTAGTTTTGAAATATCATCCGTAGAAATAGTAGGGAAACATAAACACATATTTCTTAAAGATTCCCATTCTTTTTTTTGATTTTCTTTCCAATTCCAATCTGAAGAAATAAATTTCTTTATTAAAGATGTTATCTTCCTATTTGTTGAATTTGCTAAATTAACAAATTGTTTATCGTCAATTGAGTTTAATCTGTTCTTTTGTTTTGAAGATTTTACAAGTGCTTTAAACTCATTTAAAACGATGTTGTTATCCACATCAAAATCACAAATAAGTTTATCAAGTTCTTCATCTGCGTAAATATAAATATTTGATGATTTTAGATTTGTTCTACAAATCCTACCAATTGCTTGAATTATATATTTAGCAAAATGTTGCTTTATATTTTCATCTTGATAAAGAAACCCATTATTTGGATTTTCTAGTTTTTTTGTGTTGTTAAATGATGCTAAAAGGTGCTTAAAGGCAATAGTAACTTGTCTATTTAATTGTTTAATTGATATTTTACCTGCTTGTGCTAGAAATTCAAGTTGAAATAAATATCTAATAAATCCTTCTTCATTCAAATCTTTGCTTATCTGTTGAATAAGATGTGTTGGTTTGTCAAGATAGATTGCATTTATATCTGTTTTATTCTCTTTATTCCAATTAAATAAATCTTCATCTTTAACATCAACTAGTTCTTTGGGGTTTGGTGCAGTGTATTGTAAGTTTTGACCAGCCCCCATTGTTTGATACATAGAGATAATAAAAACTTTTTTATCATCTTCTAATCTAGAAATGAAAGATTGTTTTTTGTTATCAAAATCATTGCTATTGATTATTGCGTAAGCATTCTTTACATTATATTTCAATTTTCCTTTTTCGTTTTCTTCTGAAAACAATTCAATAGTATTAGTTGTATTTTCAATTAAAATTGAAAATATTTCTTCTAGAATTTTCAAGTTTAAATTCTTATCAAAATATTTTGGCTCTTTATTAAGTAAACACAAAAATCCTTTTATTTTATCCTTTAATAAGAATTGTTTAAATGAAAAACCAATTTTCAAATAACGATAAAAAAGGTAATCTGTTATTTTTGGATTATTATTTTTAAGTTCCCCTATGATGTCAAGTGCTAGTTCTTTATCTTCAAAAAGTTTTTCGAAATCTGATTCGTAATTTGAGAAAGAAAGCCATTTAGTTTCAATTTTAACTTTGTTGTAATACTTATTTTGTTGATTGAATAAATTAGAAAGAAGTCCCTTCTCATTTTTGTTTAATTCAAAAAAACTATTACCTAGTTGTCTTTTAAAATATGACACATCATAGTTTCCAGTAACCGTTTTTACCTTTGCGGTTGCTGAAATTCCAATAATTTTAGATTTTTCAGCAAGTTTTAAAATGAATTTTTCAGGTGTATTTTGAAAGTTGTAAATAAAAATTTTTGTTTTTGATTGATGTGAATCATCATCAACAAAATCATAATATCTAAATCCGTTTTCATAAACACTTAAATCATAATTTAATTCAAATTTATCTTTTTTAGTTCTTTCTCTTGCACTTAATATATTTTCAATGATGAAGGATTTATATCTGCTATCTAAACCAAATTCTTCAATAACGGAACTTAAAGCAAGGTCAAACGTGAATTCTATTCTATTCGGATTTTCTTGTCTTTCTTGCATTTCAAGCTGTTGGTAGTTTTCTGAAATACTTTTAATTATACCACTAAAATAATTTACAAAACCTTTAATTTGATTAAGCAAGGCAACAATGTTTTCTCCCGAATTAGGACGTTCAGTTTCAAAAATAATTTCATTTATTTTTGAACTATTGTTGGTGTTAAGCCTTATAAATCGTTTGTTATTTCTATAAACAGAGTGATATTGAAAATCGTGAAATAATAAATTTCTTTGATTTTCATTTTCATCATCTTTGTTATTTGTTTTGAAACTATAATTAAGATTATATCTTTGTACAATTTCTTCAGCTTTTTTTAGTAGAATTTCTTGGATATTTTCTAGATTAAGATTATATCCTTTTTCAATCAATTCTTTTCTTTTCTCAGAATGAGTTACAAATTTTTGAGGAAATATGTTTTTAGATAATGCCCAATAGATCTCAGTAAATAAATGAATAAAATCTATTCTTTGTTTTCTCCCTTTTTCGATTATGTTCTTTAGTAGATTGTCTTTTGTAGCATCAAATTCATCAATGAATATTATAGCATCTTTAGTTATATCATTTTCAAGGAATGAATATGAAGGTTCAACTAATGTACTGTTTTTAAAATAGAATTTGTCAATACTTAAAAAGAATACTTTTCTTTTTGAAGAATAAACTGCTGGATATAATTCTCCTATCCATTTTATTTTGTTGTCTGTTTGTATTGCTTTTATTCTTTCATTTCTATTACTGTAATTTTCTTTTAAAAATTTTTCAATTATCCGCCTGAATTGAGGTTCAAGTTCGTTTCTTAACTTATCCTTCATTTCTTTAACAATACCTTTAAATTCAGGGTTAGTTTCGTGTTTCTTAATTTTATTTAGAATTGAAACAATTGTGTAATAAACTTTATGATTTTTAAAATATTTGTCTATTGAATCATCAACTAAATGAAAGCGTTTTAGTAAATTTTCAGAATTAGAGTCTAGAAATGTAACGTGCTTGTCAAATTCGTGTTCTTTTCCATTTGGAACAAAAAAATCTGTTTTTAATTCGTCAAAAGGTAAGTTCTTCTTTAAGTTGGTGATAAAAAATATTTTTCTATTTTCTTTGCAATAGTCTTTGTAGTTTTCAAATATCCACTTTAATACATTGTGTGTTTTTCCAGAGCCAGTTGGTGGATTGAACAACAATAATCCATTTTCCTTATTGCAATAGTTGTTCAGTATGTTTATCATAGATTTTTTTCGTTTTTTTTCTGGCATTAGGCACAACGATTTGAATATGGTGCGTTTGGCATTTTAACGCTCCAAAGTTTCAATTTTGCACTATGTTTATTTATTACTATCATCTTCATTTTTAGCACTATCTGCCAAATGCACTATATTTTTTGTTGTGCATAGTGTTTTTATTCGGGAACATCAAATTCTTGTATTTCAATAAACCTATATATTGTTTTTAATTTTTTTAAAATTCCTTTAATTTGAATATTTTTTTTAAGAATATGTGCATTAACAGCATCTTGATAATTTGCACTATTTAAACGAGCCTTTACTTTGATAGGCATATTATCTAAAATACTAGCAAAAGTAATTTCATTTCTCTCTCCATCAGGATCAGTAGATTTTAAAGTTATAATTCTACCGATTAGAGTTCTTTCATTTTCTTCATTTAGCGTTTCATTAATGCTTTGAATCAAGTTAGATAACTTTATAAGGTTTTCATTATAAATATTTTCTGTATTTATCTTTATCGAATCTTCAATGTCGCTAAAATAAAATTCGATATTCCTACTTTCTGTTTTATCGTAAATCTTTTCAATATCTTTTAAAATATTTAAGTTAATGTTAGATAGATTTTCTTCTAAATGGATTTCATCAAATTGCCCATTAGAATCAAAAACGGAATTTTTAACATATCTTATAACTGATTTCAATTTTGCATTTATTTGATTAGCCCTTATTTCTTCATCAAATAATTGAGGTTCCCTTATAACTTCATTGGAAGGTAACTCTACTTTGGCTATGAAACTTCCCACTTCTGTTTGTAAAAAATTACAATAATTTAAGTATCTATATGCTTCTGCTGGACTTGATTTAATTTGAATATCAGGATGCATTACAAATGAAGCTGTATCAAGTAAAAGGTCTTTAAGTCCATCTATTAATTCTTCAAATCTTTTGAATCCAATTTTCCCATCTTTGGTTTGGTTATCGTGAATTCTAATAGATAAAATGGTATTATCTTCTTCAATTATTATTTCAAGTTCCTCATTAGATATTTCATAGATGTCCGCTAATAGAAATAATGTGTTTTTCAAAAATTTAGTATAATCTGAACTATCAGGATTACTGGGAATGGGAAGTTCATATTCTTCTTCAAACCCTAATGAATCAGGTGCACGAAAATATTGAAACTTTTCAGTTTCTCTACTTTGAATCCATCCACGATTCTGAATGTATGATATTATTTTCGTATTTGTTATCATCTGTAATGTTGAGCAAATAAAGTATGAAAAAAATCCATTCCAATTTTGTTTTCATAAGGAATGTTTATTCTTATTGTATTTTGATTTTGTGTTTCTACCATTTCATCAGATGGATAGAAGTAGTAAACACGCTGATTCATATTTAAATTTACTTCTCCTATTTCAGCCCATTGATTTCTGTCATTAGGTAGTATGGCTAAAATCAAAACAAGTGGTGCATTTCCATCATTAAACCTTTCTATTAAATCATTATATGTTTTTGCTTCCAAGTCAAATTTTAAATGATCTTCATTGAAAATAATTCGATGTTCCTCTGTGGCTTTTAACTGTAATTCTATGTACTGACCTGAATGAATATGTCTTATTTTTCCATTTCTTGATAGAATTTTATCATAAGTAACAGAAAAATCAACTCCTCCAGTATCATCAGGTACTTGTAATTTGTAACCATTATAATTAGCTACAACAGCAACAAATGCATTCGAAAGTTTTTCTTTTATCTGTTCTTCTGTCATTTAATATTCTGTTTTACATTATGCACAACGGTCAATGATAAGAGGAGGACGCAGCGATAGCAAGTCTTCATCTTATCTACTGTTAGTCGCCGTTCATTTTTATTTTTTGTTTTGTTCTTTTACAATATTTACCG
>Ga0256833_1000058_pt1 | contig 80929 bp, 57 predicted proteins | sample 356284metaG_FD_190535 | JGI IMG/M metagenome (GOLD analysis project Ga0256833, IMG submission 190535) | Hydrothermal vent microbial communities from Mid Atlantic Ridge, Atlantic Ocean - 356-284 | ecosystem: Environmental > Aquatic > Marine > Hydrothermal vents | place: Atlantic Ocean: Mid... | reverse complement strand
GTGTCTGTCCATAAAATCATTAAAATTTAAAAACATTCTTTTTGCGATATTTTTATTTTCTTCAACTCGCTGATACAAAGGCATCACTTCGTCTCCGAAAAGTAAAAATCTCATCAAAAATCTATATTTTTCAAAAATCAAGCACTTTATAGACAGACACTAATTAAACATCTGACCCGCCGACTTGCCAAGGTTGAATATTATTTTGTTGTTATGTGGTGTTAATTTTTTATCAATATCCTCGTGATGTTCTTGTATTAAATACTGGAGATGAAATTATCTATATTTCAAATGTTGAAAAAGCGTATAGGGTTAAAACCGGAAAGGAAATTTGAAACAAGAAGGGGGAATAAATAATTCAGGTTAAGGATTTTTAAAAATTGATAAAATAAAACCAAAATTATGCACAAGCAAAAGGGGGATTCCGGTGTATCTTTGTATTAAATTAATTATTTAACTCACATTTAAAACCTAAAGATATGCATAATTATGATGGAAATATTTTCGGAATGCACTTTTACTGGTGGTTGTTTTTTATTTTGATAATTGTTGGAGCAATACTATACAATAATAGCAGTCTTAATAAAAACAAAAATACAAATTGGAATACTAAAAAAGAAACCCCTTTGGATATCTTGAAAAAAAGATTTGCAAAAGGAGAAATAACGATAGAAGAATTTGAAGAAAAAAAAGAAATTTTAGCAAAAAACAATAATCAAAAATAATGGAGAATATCAATATAAAAAGATTTGGAATAGCCTCCGGTATTACCGGAGCAACTTTGTACCTGGCTTGTATTATTATCATGGCTTTACTTGGAAGTGATTTGTTGATTAATATTGCTAATCTTCTTTTTCATGGAATTGATTTTACTGAAATTATCAGGATGAATATCTCTATATTAGAAAGTTTGCTCGGGATTGTAGTATCATTTGTTTTTTGGGGAATTATAGGGTTTTTCTTAGCATATATTTACAATAAATTAAATTAAAAAAATGGATAGAAGAGATTTTTTAACAACAGGAGCTATTTCAACAGCCGGAATGGTCTTTTTTCCCGGCAATTTATTGGCCGGCAAAGCCAAGCGCATAAACAAAGAAAGGTTGGTAAAACCTTTAGAATATAAAATGGCTGGAGATTGGAAAGAATTTGAATTGTACATAGATATACATGTACATGAACCGGCTCCGGGATTCAAATATCATACTTTGGCTTTCAACGATATGATACCGGGACCGGAAATTAGAGTTCAGGCAGGAGATAAGGTCAGAGTTAAATTTATAAACAAAACAGATTTAAATCATACAATTCACTGGCATGGGATTTATGTTCCATGGAGAATGGATGGAGTACCATTTGTTACCCAATTACCTGTAATGCCCAATAATGAATTCATATACGAATTTATTGCCGAACCTGAAGGTACTCATTTTTATCATTGCCATTGGGGGACTTTAATGCACATGCAAGCAGGAATGTTTGGTAGTTTGATAGTGGAAAATCCTGATGATCCGGTAAAAAAGAAATTTCCCTACAGCAGAGAATATACTCTTGTTTATTCATCACATGATACAAATTATGTTCGCGAGGAGATGAATGGTATGTTGGAAAGAATGAAACAAAGAAGTTATTTGATGAAAAAAGGAAAATTCAATCATGAGCAATGGGCTGTTTTTGATAATAATGAACAATTAGCCGAAAGTATTGCAAACGGATATATTCCCCCTTATGCGACAAGCAGAAGATCCAATTCCGAATTACCCCAAGCTAATTGGTTTACGGTAAATGGAAAATCATATCCGGCAACACCATATTTATTTATTAAAAAGGATGAGATGATCAGAGTGCGGTTGATAAATGCCGGTGCTGAAACCCATAATCTGCATTTACATGGTCATGATTTTTGGATGGTAGCTGATGACGGAGTACCTCTTGAACACCCATGGAAAAGAAATACTGTTCCTTTGAATCCCGGAAAAACTTATGATATTATTATAGAAGGGAAAAATCGTGGAATTTGGACTTTTCACGATCACGATGTGAGAAAGGTTACAAATAATGGCTTATATCCGGGAGGAAATCTTTTGGCTCTTGTGTATGATGATTTACCGGAAGATGAACTTATCATTACAAAGCATTCCGGAAATCCTATGTTGAATCCCAATGCAGGAATGAAAGGAATGAAAATGAATAAGAATAAAAACAATATGAAAAATATGCTTTTCGGAGAAGATAAACTTCCCAAAATAGCATTAGATGAATAAAAACTATAAAAAAATGAAAAAGATATTATTTATTTTAATTGCAATTTCTTTCGCAATATTTTCAAATGCTCAGATTACACCTGAGTTTGAAATTGGTGCTAAAGGTGTTTTTTCAGGAAATATGAATATTAATTCGGAGGAATCAAGTGCTGTTTCTGATTTTTCCGATACACAATTATTACTTGGAATGAAACAAAAATTGTATTCAAACTGGAGATCGGATTTTGTTGTGGGTCTTCAATTTCCGGATGCTAATTCAAATCTGGGGCAGGTATTTTTTAATAATATTTTTATCCGTCTTAAAGATAAAAACAATATTATAAAAATAGGGAGAACAACTACACAAAATATTTTGAATGAATTTCCAACTTTGCGTGATGATGATGCACATAGATTTGTTTATGCATTGAATCCCTTTTCAGACGGAATAAATACCGAGAGGGATCAATATGCCAATGTTTTGGAATATACTCGCATTATAAATCAAAGGGTTTTATTATCATTACATGGAGAAAATTTTTATGACAGTAAGAATCCGGATTATTTCAAATTAAATGCACTGGGATTATCATTTCAATATAGAGTTCCTGAAAGTCAAAAATGGGAAAGGAATGTTGTTCAGGAAATCGGATTGAGTTTTAATAATTATTTTACCGATAGACCGGGATTTGACAAAAGTTTTGATTCATCCGTTAAGGATTTAATCTTTTCTTCCACGTTTAATTTAAAACCGGATCCATTAAATTTCATAGATCTCAAAATACAAGCTATTCAGAATTTTGGCTGGAATGAAATTAATATAATAAATAACTATTATGACTATACCAGAATAAAATCGTTATCAGTTTTTGGAATGGTCAGATATACAAATCGAAAATTTGATAGACCGAATTATCAATTATCACTTGGTGGAGGATATAAATCATTTTCAAATTCCAGTCAAAATTCAAATCAATATATATTAATAGGAAATGGGTTTTACCGGCTTGGAGAAAACCTTGACATCGGTTTACAGTATAGATATATTCAAAATGAAGGGTATACAAAGAATTTGTTTGGCGGTAATCAGCACAGAATTCAACTTGCTTTTGTGTATTCATTTGAAAAAGTTTTCAATAAGTATTTTGGAGAAAGAAACTCTATATTAAATCTGGAACACGGATATATTAGATAATTTTATCTGCCGGTAATTGCACTACCGGATTATCGGTATGATTTTCGATAATATTCTACACTGTTAATCTATAAATTGTGGCTGCATGAACTTTGCAACCGGGTTGCAATCAATATTGTTTATCTTTGCATTATCACAATACTAAACTATGAAAAAACTACTTTTTATTATTTTACTATTTTCTGTATTTAGCATCAAGATTTATGCTCAGAATGGAACAGAACTAAAAATTATAGCCGGTATAAGAGTGAATCCACTTATTATTTATAAATTTAACGGAGAAAAAAAAGAAATAACAAGATTACATGCTGAAATAGGAGCGTTGTTTAATAAGAAAACATATGTTTCTTTTGGCTATACTCCTTTTACCAATGCTATTTACAATTTTAATGAATATTGGTTTAGGGGATTTGATAAGAAAATACCCGTTTCATGGGTATTGGCGGAGGAATAATGGATTGTCCTTCTGAAGAAAATATGATTCGCCTGAAGTTAGAAGGACTTTCAGAAATTAAAAAATTGGAATTTGACCTTGAAAACAGGAAATTAACCATTTTACATACAAAACAAGTTCCGGAAATAGAAAATAAGATTAACGATCTTAAATTGGGGAGTAAATTATTGGGAATTACTGAAATTGACTATCAGGAAGATTATATCGAAAACAAATTTCAAACCCGCTTGCTTTGGATGGTTTTAATTATAAATTTTGTGTTTTTTGTTATTGAAATAACAACAGGATTTATTTCAAATTCTATGGGATTGGTTGCAGATTCACTTGATATGCTTGCAGATTCCATAGTGTATGGATTGAGCATATTTGCTGTAGGAGCCGTTGTCTCCATAAAAAAGAAGGTTGCATCACTTAGTGGTTATTTTCAAATACTACTCGCACTACTCGGGTTTTTTGAAATAATAAGAAGATTCCTGTATTATGATAAAATTCCGGATTTTAAAATAATGATTATCATTTCAATTTTCGCCTTGATAGCAAATGCCATCAGTTTATTTATTTTACAAAAATCTAAAAGTAATGATGCACATATGAAGGCCAGCATGATCTTCACTTCAAATGATATAATCATAAATATAGGTGTTATTATCGCCGGAATTTTGGTTTTAATTACAAATTCAAAATTCCCTGATCTTATCATAGGAACTATCGTATTTATCATTGTAGTTCAAAGTGCAATTAGAATATTAAAACTAGGTAAATAAAAAATGTACATTTAATAAGCTAAAACCAAATATATATTTTAATCTTATATTTTTTCTTTATCTCAATAATAGCATTGAACCTATTGAAAATAACAGAGTATATTTCTATTGTATAGATAAAAAAAAGAGACTAAAAATTATTTCTAGTCTCATTTTTTTACTTGGAATAAAAAAACTATTTTCCACCAAAAATACCTTTGAATATTGCTTTCATCCCCATTCTTCCCAAATCATCCATTACACTACCATCACCATCTTGATCTAGAAAACTACCCAATAATCCTCCCAACATATTATCTTTTTTAGCAGGTTCTACGGTTTGAGTTAAAACGTCTCTCAAACCATTTTCATCAAGATTATTTTCTTTCTTCATTTTTCCTAACATTCCCATTGCAATAGGAGCTAATTTCATCAATAAGCTTGCACTTGAATTTTTATCAATTCCGGCCATACTTGCAACCTGACTAAGAATATTGTCGTGATTTGTACCACTCAAAAGATGTGATAATATACCTGCACCATCTACGGTTCTTGTGTTTTTAGGTTGCATTGCACCCGTAACATACCCCATAACATCATCTAATATACTTCCATCGTGATCTTTGTCTAGAACAGAACTTAATATACTTGCTCCTTGGTCTGTTGATGCATTTTTTTGAAGTGCACCCATAAGTACAGAAAAAGCGCCTTTTGCTGCGGTTTTTGTTTTATTGGGGTCACTAATTCCAACCTGTGATCCAAGCTGCTCCAATAAACCACCATCCATTTGCTGTTCAAAAAGATCTAATAAATTTGCCATAATTTTAATATTGTTTTATTTATTTAATTAAGAATACATTATAAATAATGTTCAAATCGTAAAAATAGTTCATTTCATAATGATTTTAATGTGTTAAAATTTGGTATGGTTTTTGTTGGTAATATGTTTATTGTTGGTTATTAATAAATTAATTTAATATGAAGAATTGTTTTTTATCATTAATTATTTTGGTTTCCTCAGCTGTTTACGGTCAAGATTTCGTTTTTGATTACATTGACAATTATAAAGATATATCCATTGACAAAATGAATAGATATGGTATTCCTGCTAGTATAACTTTAGCTCAAGGTATGTTGGAGTCCAATTGGGGCAGAAGCGATCTCGCTACCAAAGCAAATAATCATTTTGGAATAAAATGTGGCAATGATTGGACGGGAGCAACATTTTCTTGGGAAGATGATGAATATAAGCATGGAAATTTAGTAAAGAGTTGCTTTAGGGTATATGATTCTGTAGGCGAATCATTTGATGATCATTCTGCTTTTTTATCAAAAAAAAGGTACAAGTTTTTATATGAATACGGTGTTTACGATTACAAATCTTGGGCAAAAGGTTTGGTGAAAGCCGGTTATGCAACAGATCCGAAATACGCTAATAAACTTATATTTATCATTGAGAAATATAATTTGTACAAATTTGATTCTCAGTATATGCCACAAGAATATGCTGAAAATATCAGACCATCTCATACCAATAAGAAAAGTAAGATAAATAAAGTATTAGATAGTAAAAATACTTTTTCTATTGATTATATAAATGGTTGTAAAATGATTTATGCTATGGCTGGTGAATCGCCTGCATCATTGGCAAAACGAATTGGCATATCTGAGAAAAAGATTTTAAAATACAATGATGGTATTATGAAAAAGAGACATAAATTTAAAGATAGGGATATAGTTTATATTGAAAAAAAGAAGAGGAAATATTATGGCAATGAAGATCTTTATGTGACATCGGGAAAAGAATCTCTGGCGAGTATTTCTCAAAAGTTTGGAGTAAGGTTAAAATATCTTGCCAAGATCAATAAAACCAGATCAAAAATAAAATTTAGAAAAGGCAGAAGAGTGTTATTAAAACCGGTTTCTAAAAGAATAGAGTGGGCTGCAAATACAAAAAAACATGATAAAAAGTATATATTTGCAGAAGCTTTGAGTCCACGAAATTAAAATATAAACTTATGAAACGTTTTTTTTCTTTTTTTATAATTGTTTTTACAACAGTTTCTTTGTATTCCCAAAGTTTTTATTTCGGTTTGAAGGGCGGGCCATCATTTGGATATCAAAAATGGGAAAATTTCAATCAAAAACCTGTTTTGACTTATCATGCAGCGGCTTTTATTGAGTCTTATTCGGAGGATAACCCCATGAATTCACTTTATGCTCAACTTGGTTTTCACAATAGAGGTAGCTCATTAAGAGGTGCTTTAGGTTATAGGATTGATGGCAATGTTTTTCGGTTGCCTACTCGCAACTTCCTGTTCAGAAATATCAGTTTGGGACTTGGTGCAAAACGAAAACAACAAATAAAAGATTATTTAAAATCGTTTTATTCGTTTGGATTAAGAGCAGAATATACGGCTTTTACCAATTTACAAAATTTTGCTCAGTTCAACCAAAGACAATCTTACCCTTACTATCCTGACAATATTTTTGTTAAAAAATTTACTTATGGTGTACAGGTGGCAGGTGGATTGGAGTATGCTTTTACTGAACTTATGGAATTTCTATTTGAGGTTTCAATTAATCCGGATTTGTCCAATCAATATGAGCAACCCGAAATAGGAAGTATTATTGACCCATATCATCCTTCAAATACCATAACTTTGAGAAGAAGGAGGATAAAAAACGTAACCATTGAGGTAACATTCGGTCTTAGGTTTATGAGAAAAGTAGAGTATATTGATTAGCTTAGGGTGCTAGCCTATTTATCTCCCAATCGTCATTAGACTTTTTGGTATATAAAAATCTGTCATGCAGTCTGCTTTCGCCACCCTGCCAAAACTCTATCCTCTCGGGTATAACACGATAACCACCCCAAAAATCAGGTAAAGGAACTTTACCTTCTTTAAATTTTTTCCTTATTTCATCGAGTTTAGCCAGCAAAATGGACTTTGAAGATATAATACTGCTTTGTTGTGATACCCAAGCACCTAGTTGACTACCATGTGGTCTAGATGAAAAATACTTTAAAGATTCGGCTTTAGATATTTTCTCTGCTCTACCTTCTATAATTATTTGTCTTTCTAATGTAACCCAAAAAAATAATAGTGCTACATTTTCATTTTCTTCTATCTGTCTAGATTTTCTACTGCTGTAATTGGTAAAAAAAACAAAACCTGATTCATCATAATATTTTAATAATACTGTTCTCAAGCTTGGTTTACTATCTATACCTACTGTCGCCAATGACATGGCGTTTGGATCCATTTTTATCCCTTCCAAAGCTGTTTTAAACCAATTGTCAAATTGATTGAATGGATTTTTATCTAAATCTTCAAGATGAAGTTTCTTTTTACTGTATTCTCTTCTAATGTTGTGGATATCCATAATATAATTAGTTGTCTATCAAGACCTCGTCCAAATCCATTTTATTTATCAAAACAATCTTTGCCGTCTGTAAAATTATTTTTTTCATATTAGACATCTTCATATGAAAAATAGATGTTTTTTCATTTCCGGAGGCAGCCAATACTTTTGAGTAACCAACTACCATTGTCCATGCATGGAGAGACAAAAACATAGGGTCAAAATCATTGACAATACTTCCATCTTCTTTTCCTCTTAATACTTCTTTTGCAGCGAGTTTAAAAATCAGGTTGTGAATATCCTGCATTTTTTTAAAGAAAATGCTTTCTTTGATTGCATCAGGTAGTTTTTTCTCATTTCCCGACCTGACAGTAGAAAAATAATTTAGCAAAGCTTCATTATATAAAAAGTTTTCAGTAGAAAAATCCATAAATTTGTCTAAAAGAGCTAATGCAGAATGCAAACCGGAATCCGATTTATGTTTGTCTATTACCTGATAATAACCGTTAAGCAATTTTTGAAACCCTCTATATGTAAGTGCCATATAGAGATTTTCCTTGCTTTGGAAGTATGAATACAAAGTCACTTTGGTAATTCCTGCCAATTTGGAAACATCTTCCATTTTTGCATTTTTATAACCGTATTTGCTAAAAACTTTTTCAGCTGCATCGATTATTAATTCTTCTTTAGTTTTTCGTTTGTCTTCTTTCATAAGTCAGAAATTGAAGTTAATAACGAAATTAATGAAAATTTTAATCTTGAGTTAAATTTTAGATGTTATTTTTAAAAAATCAAGCACTTTATAGACTGAAACGAATTTTGAGACGGAATGTCAAACTAACATTTATAAATAATGCTATGATTTCAATATAAGAGCTCAATTGAGTTTAAACACTAAAAAGCATTGAAAAGCCCCATATGCAATATCGTAAAAAGTCAAGAGAATTACCTACTATATAAAACGAAGATTGTATAGAATCAATTATTCATCTTCCTTTAAAACAATAATTAAATCTTCTGTTTGTATTGGATCAGTTGTTCTGAGACTAATATTTGCAATGAATTCTTGCTGACACTATTTATTATATTTATACAAAAACCTTAAGTTCATTGGTATTATAACGGGTTTTATTTAGTTTTGTCACCGTTTAAGAGCGGACCTACCTTATCAGTAAGCCCGACTCTTTTCTTTATCTTATACCAAATTTTTCTTTTATTGAGTCAACCAGATAATATATCATTGGTACGAGGTAAACGGTGATAATCAATGAAGATAATAATCCTCCGATGATTACCCATGCAAGTCCGTTTTTCCATTCGCTTGCTGTTCCCTTGGCCAAAGCAATTGGGAGCATTCCTATTACCATTGCTATTGTGGTCATTAGGATTGGTCTCATCCTTTCTTTTCCTGCTATTATCAATGCTTCTTTGTAGTGTTTTCCCTGTGCTTTAAGCTGATTGGTAAAGTCAACGATTAGAATCGCATTTTTTACCACCAGTCCCATAAGCATAATCATTCCTAATAGTGCGAATAAACTCAGGTTACTCAATGAGAGGTTCAATGCCAATAACGCTCCGATAATAGCTGCCGGAATCGAAAACAATACCACAAACGGATAAATAAAACTATCGTAAAGTGCCACCATAATCAGGTATATCAGGATAAATGAGATTAGCAATACGTTTCCCATTGCTCCAAAACTGTCATTTTGCTTTTTGATATCACTACCCCATGCCATTTCGATTCCCTCCGGAAGTGGATTTTCTTTTAAGTAGCTCACTACATCACCGGCAACTGTACCCGATGGTCTTCCCAAGGCATCGGCTGTAAGTGTAACGGATGGCTGCCTGTCTTTTCGCTCCAAAAGCGAAGGAGATTTACCTTGTACTATATCTGCAAATTGAGATACTTGAATAGCCATTCCTTTAGGATTGATTATTGTAAGGTTTTTTACGTCTTCATAGTTTTTTCTATCAAAATCATCGAGCCAAATTCTTACGGGATATTCTACTCCACTATCTGTAAGCGTCGCGTTGTCATTGCCGGTAAAAGCCGTTCTTACATTCATGCCCACATAGGCAGTACTCAATCCGAGCCTTTGCATTTTGTCCCTGTCAGGTATTATTTCGTATTCGGGAGTACCCTCTTCTACTGATAATTGTACATTGTCAGAACCCGGTATATCCTGAATTACTGAACGTAGATGCCCGGCTGTTTTCATCACTTTATTCACATCACTTCCACTCAATGTTATCTCAATAGGTGATGTACGAGGCACAAGCCCCAGAGCTGTCATTGAGAAATTGATACCCGGAAATTCTTTTCTTAGGGCTTCCCGTATCCCAATCATAAATTCTTCTGTACGGATATTGCCTATTTCTTCTTTTGGTTTTAGCTGTACTGTAAATTCTGTTTTGTTAGGCGAGCCTACTCCCAAACTACCAATACTTGTACTTGGACCTCCGATATTGCTAAATACTGTTTTTACTTCATCCTGCTGCAACAAAAAACTTTCCACCTTTGTAGAAATGATATTATTTTCTTTTAGCGGAGTAGATTTATCGTATTCCAAAAACAGGCTAAATTTACCTTGGTCTCCTGTTGATATCAATTCCATACCCACAATATTCTGTTTCATCATTCCTGCAGTTGCGAGTATCAATACAAGTAAAATACCCGTAAATATCAATTTGTGTTCAAGTACCCACGCTAATTGTGCGGTGTACCAGTTGATAAAATTGTCCAATTGTCGTTCAAACCAAAGCAAAAACCTGTTGAAAAAATTTGTTGGTTTCAGGTCATCCGCTTTGCCAATTCTCGAAGCTAACCAGGGAGTAAGCGTAAATCCTACAAGCAAACTTGTCAGTGTTGAGGTTATGACAACTACTGAAAATTCTTTCAACATATCTGCGACAAATACCTGTAAAAAGAGTATTGGCAAAAATACAACCACATCAACCAATGTGATGGACAGAGCTGAAAATCCGATTTCCATCCTACCGTCCATAGCAGCAACTCTCTTTCCTTTTTTCATGTCAAGATGCCGTTGAATATTTTCCAGAACCACCGTGGCATCATCCACCAGAATACCGATTATCAGCGACATTGCCAACAGCGTCATCAGGTTTAGAGTATAGCCCAATAGCCACATCACGGCAAAAGCAGTAACCAAAGATGTAGGAATAGCAATCAGTACTATTATAGAGTTTCTAAAACTTCTCAAAAATAATAACATCACTATCGATACAAGTATTACTGCCAAAATCAGGTCATCGACAACAGATTCTACGGCTGCAATTGTATTCTCAGTAGTATCATCAGCTATTATAAATTGAACATTCTTATCTTTATTTTGCTCCTCTATGAGTTTCAATCTTCCTCTTACCAATTCAGATACATCCACTGCATTGGCATCACCTTGTTTTTTCAGTATCAATCCGAGACCTGCTTTACCATTGAATCTACTGAGAGATGTGATATCTTTTACACCATCTACCACGGTAGCAACATCTCTTACATAAACCGGACTACCAGGTACAGGCATTGCAACCATTACATCTTCTATATCTTTTAAATTGTGAAATTTGCCCGTAAGTCTCACCGAACTTCTGTTGGTGGATGTCTGAACTTTACCTGCCGGCAAATCCATTCCGGAGCGGTTAATAGCCTCGACTACCTGCAATAGCGAAACTCTGTACAATTTTAATTTTTCCTGATCTATTTTCACCTGTACTTCTCTCTCCTCTCCTCCCAAAATAGTGATTTCAGCTACCCCTTTCAATTGCTGGATTTGGGGTAGATAATCGTCAGCCATTTTTTGATAAAACTCAGTTGCAGGCAAATCGCTTGTTGCACTTATTGACATAATCGGCAGATCATTAGGTGACACTTTACTCATCACCGGACTAAAAATAGCATCCGGCAAATCATTACGTATATTATCGATATATCTTTGGGCGTCTTGCATCGTGATATCCACACTTGTGCCATATTTCAGATTTGCGATAATAACCGATGCATTGGGTAATGATTTTGTCACCAGGTAGTCAACGCCTTCAAGATTTGACAAGGCATCTTCGATTTTTCTCGATACCGAAGTTTCAACTTCCTGAGGTTCGGCTCCCGGGTAAATTGTCTTTATTACCACAACTGGCTGGTCAAAGTCAGGGAGCAATTCGTAACTCAGGTTTTTGTATCCGATATATCCCATTAAGATAAAGATACTAAAAAGTACAATTATCAGTGATGGTCGTTTTATTGATATTTCTGTTAAATTCATATTGTTATTTTTTTAAATTTCCAATTATTCTCCAGGCACCATTTAAATAAAATATTCCTTTCAAATACTATTGTCAATTATTTATGAGAGATATTGGCTCCGTCAAATAGGTTGATAAATCCACTTGTGACTATGATATCCCCATCATTCAATCCGCTTTCGATTATCACCTTATCACCTATTCTTTTTGATATTACAACATCTTTCATTATAGCTTTTCCATTTTTTACAACATAGACTTTTGGTTGTACATTGGAGCCCACGATTGACGATGCAGCTATGACTACTTTTGGTTCATATGATGTTTCCGACAATTTTATTTTACCAAACATTCCAGATTTTATTTTCAAATCTTTAGTGTTTTTAACTTCAAACTGTACCGGAAAGCTATTTCCCATATTTCCTTTTGCACCTATCATTATTGTTTTGCCTGTCAATTCAAGATTAGGAAAAGCATCAACCAAAACCGGATGAGAAGTGTTAAGCTTGAATAAATCCAAGTCACTTTCAGGTACATTTACTGTAAATTTCAATTTGTAGATATCTGTCAATTGAAACAATGGCATTTGAGGAGCAGCAAAAGAACCAACTTCTGTCATTTTACCGGTAATAATGCCTGAAAAAGGAGCATAAACAACAGTTTTTTTCATTTTTTCCAAAATAGTTTTTCTCTGAGCAAGTGCTGATTTTAGACCCAATTCAGCTTTTTCAAGTTTTATACCTTGAATAGCATCAGCCTCAGTCAATACTTTGAAGCGATTGATATCAACCTTTAGCCCTTCTATTTTTACATCCAAAGCATTGAGTTGTAATTTAAGCAATTCTGCATCTATTTTCAACAGCTTTTGTCCTCTTTTAACATAGCTCCCCATATCCACATATATAGCTGTGATTTTGCCTTGTACTTCTGAATTTATTCTCGCATCTTTATTAGACATAAAATTACCGGTTATAAATTGACTTTCTCCGGCTGTTGTTGATTTAACTTTACTTGTTAGAACATTAATCGGCTGTTCTTTGTCAAATTTAAAAACCCTTTTTTCAACGATTTCTTTATTCTCCTTTAGTTTCAATCCTATCAAAACTAGTAGAGCTATTAGTATTAGAATATTTATTAAGTATTTCATTTTATTAAATGTTAATTAGTTATTTAATGATATTTCCCGACAATTTTTTTAGTTCCAAATCTGCCTTTAGGTATTCGATGATTGATGATATATAGTCTTGCTGAGCTTGTCGAAGTGTATTATCAGCCATAAGCACATCGTTTATCGATGCTAAACCTTGTTTTTGTTGAGCAATGGTTTTATCGTAAATAGATCTGGCAAAATCAATTTGAGATTGACTTGTTTCGACCGTTTTTCTTGCAATCTCTATTTTCAAATCGGCATTTTTTATCAGCAGATTGTTTTGGTCTTTTAACAATTCCAATTGAAGTGCATTATTTTCTATCTCGCGTTTTTTTATGTTCTTTTTTCTCTTGGAAATATTTCCGTCAAACAGCTTGTATGTCGCTTTAATACCGGCAAATCCCATTGAGTAAAAATTTAAAAATTCATTCGGGGATTTATCATAACCATAACCTATTGCACCATACGAACCGTAAAGCATAACTGAAGGCAATTGAGACTTTTTGATAGTTTTTAACTGTCTTTTGAGCAATTTGTCTTTGGTTTCCACCAGTTTGACATCAAGAGTTGGCTTTGCTGTATATTCTGTCAAATCCTTGTATGTGATATTTGGTTCTATCGAAAATTGTTGATCCATTGATACACCCATTAGTACTTTTAGTGCATTTAATACCTGATTGTACTTACTTTTTATCACATCTTTTTTTGCTTTTAGCTGGAGTATTTGGAGCGAAACCTTATCGACATCTGTACCCATCGCTAATTGTTGTTCTCTAAGCAATTTTATATTTTTGTGTAATTTGTCACTGTTTTTGAGATTGCTATTGATAAAATCCATTTGGCTCAAAAGTATTTGTGCGTTATAATACAAGTTTGAGATATCAAAAAACAATTTTTCTTCAGATTTTTGATATTTCAATTCCGCTATTTCAATTCCGATTTTTGCCATTTCCACATTGCTTTTTATCTGAGGATTGTACAGGGGAAGAGCAAATTGAACATTCGCATTAATGTTGTGCGGAACTCCAAACTGGGCTTCCTTGAATTTGCCTTCCGGTCCACCAAATACCGACATCGGCATCAATTGGTATGGCAATTCGATAAAATACTTGTAGTCGGTTTCAATTTTTATTTTAGGGAGAAGATTTGCTTTCACCTGACTTGTTCTCTCTTTTCCGATTTCAATATTATTTTTTTCCAGCTTAAGCTTTTTGTTATTGCTCACAGCTGTTTCTATGCACTTGTCGAGAGACCATATCTCCTGAGCATGTGAATCTCGAACTTCAGCTCCCGTGAGTAGCAGGAGCACAATTCCTATTTTTATTTTTAATAATTTCATTTTAATTGTTTTTAATGTCTGGTTTTATTAATAGTATAATATGCTATAATCGAAAAAATCGATGTTACAGATCCTCTGAAGATTAGAGCTTTTACGGTTTTTGCTTCATAAAGCCCACCTGAATTTATATGAAACTGCAAACCGATGAAAGCAGCTACAAGAATGATGAAGGAACCGATAAGTATTTTGTAAGTCCAGATTTTTTTATTTAAAAACCCGCAAACAGCAACAAAATATATTATGCTGCAAATGAGATTTGCAATAACTACAAATAACACATAATTACCCTGCTTTTCCCGGATGCCGAACAAGTCAAAAATAACCGAACCGCTAAGAAAAAAAGTCAAGGCTGCGAAAGCCACTAAAATAAATGCTGTAATATAGATTGTGTATTTTTTCATAATATTTATTTTAAATACGGTAAGTTAATTTTATCAAAATATTAAAGTTAGTTAATATTAACTACACAAAGATGTAATAATAAACCTAATTTATTAGATTTTGTTGTAAAAAATTACTTTTTTTTAAATCTAATGTCAGAACAACTGACTCAATACAAACAAAAGATTTAATAATTGTTTGAAAATAAGAGAAATAGTTTTTTTTCTTTGTGAATTAAAAATTAACCCTTTTTTGACAATATTGAAAATTGAAAAGAAAAAGTGAATAATGGTGAGTTTACAAAACCGGCATTGAAGTCACGCTAACACGTGCTTTCAAGTCCTAACTTGCACCAAAAAGTTAAAGCACTTTTAAAGGTGCTGCAAATTTATGTGCGACAAAAAAAACTCCCGATTTCGCAGAACAGCTGAGAAATGGAGTTTGGTCAGCTTTAGCAGGAGAATTAGAGGGTAGCTGAGTAGTTATAAAATATCCATATTGATATCTTTTAGAGTTAAGTGTGTGCCATTTGCTCTTATTTCTTTTGCAAAATCTAAAATTGTTAATTTTTTAAATTTATCTTCAAGTTGTTCTTTGAATGGTGCGACAATATGGTGAATGGGACATGGATTCTCATCGCTACATACGGGTAATCCCATAAAGCAACCTTCAAAAATATCTTTATTGTCAATAGCAAATATTACATCTGTGATATGTTTTGAAAGATTTTTATCATTCATATAAAAGCCACCTTTAGGTCCTTTGGAAGAGGATACTATTTTAGCTTTTGCTAATTTTTGTAATAGCTTAGCGATAAATGCATCCGGAATATCTAAGTTTTTTGAAATATCTTTTCCACTTAGTTTTTCTTTGGTCTCGACTTTTTCTGTGAGGTAGAGCACCGCTCTAATGGCGTATTTTGCAGCATTAGTTAACATAAACCGATTTTTTAATTTTTAGTTATTTCCATAAATCTTTAAGTGCATCACCAAGTTTATCTTTAATTTTTTTCTTGGCCTTTTCTTTTTGTTTTTTTAATTCCTCTTCAGCTTTTTTCTTTAGTTTCTTTTTTGTTGAATCAATTGCTTCATGAGTTTTTTTCTTTACTTCTTTTTTCTTATTCTCCACTTCCTTTTTAATCTCTATTTTAGTGTTATTTATTGTATTATCAACGGTGTTTTTCATTCCTTTTTTTGTAGTACCCGCGATTTTAATTCCAATCTTTGGCTTATTATATTTTCCTTGTACTTTAATATCAAGATTTATAATATCTCCAACTTGCACATCTATTCCGGTTGATTTTGCTTTTGAGATTATAAAATCAAGTCCTTTATTCAGGTTTGTGCCTCCCGGTATTTTCTTAATTTTGGATTTTGGTATTTTTGCATGGACAATGTAATCTATAGTTTTGTCAAGTTTGTTTGTACCGGAAATATTGAATTTCATATTATCAAATTCATAATCAAAAGGATTTACTATTACAGTACCATTTTCTATTTCAAAACTATTTTTTGTATCCTTTATTTCCATATTATTTAATGAATTGACTTGGAGTTTTGCTGCAAGCTTATTCAGTCCGGGGTAGTTTTTTATATATGCATTAATTGTGTGGATAAGACCCTTAGCTGTGATCGTAGTAAAATCTGGCATAAAGCCATCTGCAAATTTGCCTTTAAAACTGAAATCTGCATTAAAAATTCCATGAATAAATTCAGCTAAAGGCGCAAGCTTTTTGAAACTTACCACAGATTTGTACATATCTTCATATTTCATCTTGGACATACGATATTTTATATCAAATTCAGGCTTTTTACCTATTGGAGTGGAGATATTTCCATTTAAAATCATCGTACCTCCCATACCTTGAGCTTTAAAACTATTGAATACAAGTTTCTGATTTTTCATCGATAACTTTCCGGATAGGTCTCTTAGGTCTTTTCCGGTATAATTTACTTTTGTAATATTAGTGTTGAAGGTCAAATTCATTTTATCAGGCAAACTAAATAATTCTTTTTTTTGTTTGGTATCTTTATTTCCTGAATCCTCATCCATAAATTTATCAAGATCAAAATGTGGAGAAAATATACTTAATGTTCCGTTGAGGGTTTTGTTTTGCATTAACCAGGAGAGAATATTATTAAGTTTTCCTTTGATATTGAGATTGCTGCCAGATAAATTTAGGCTTTGGTTGATTATTGCTAGTTCATTTTTTCCGTATTTACCATTTATAATCATATTCTCAATATCATAATCTTCATATTTTAGTTTGTCTATTTCATATTTGAGGCTTACGCTCAATCTGTCTTTCAAAAACGTATAAATACTATTATCGGTTTTGGATTCTTCTCCATCTGTACCGGCTTCATTATTTATCCATTCATTTGCATCAAACAGATTGCTTTTCCCGATTATATTGATATCAGTAGTTTTGTTTTTAGCGAGATAATGCAGGGGATTTGACACGATAATTTGTCCGGTAATATCGGATTTACCGGCATTCAATTTTAGTTCTTTTATATTTATCTTTTTGGTATTAAAGTCGATTTTTGCATCATTGATATTGATTCTAGGATACTCTGAATATATCACGGAGATATTGTCAATATCAGCAAATCCGGCTAATTCTTGTTGTGTGAGCGATTGATTAAATTTAAATTTAACATCAGTTTTAATTTTTCCGGTCAACTCTTTGAAATCGTCAATAGGAAAAGCTTTAGATAAATTATCCAAATTCAATATTCCTAGAAATTTACCTTTACTAAGAGGATCACTTAATAGATTTTTAACCTCAATTGACATCTGCATTTTTTCGTCGTGTATTGAAAAAGCCAAAGGGTTGATTTTTATGGTCGTATTATTTAGCGAATTTCCTTTTTTGTCAATATTTATATTTGTATTTATAGACTCTATGGGTAGGGGCATATTTGGATATTTAACGAATCCGTCAGCGGCATTTATTTTGACATGAAAATCAGGATATCCCTCCTCTTCAAATTTTAATTTCCCCTTGATGGAGGCATAAAGGCTAAAATTTCCTTTAGCTTGGACTTTGCTGTAATCTTTGGTAAATGCATTTGGGATAACAGAAAAAATTTCTTTAAAATTATTGCCTGGAGCTTTTAAATTAAAATCTATATCTGCATATTTTTCTGTAATTTGAAATTGTCCTTTGGATACAAGATTCAGGTCGTTAAGTTTGAGTATATTTTCTTTAATATCAAATCTCATATTATTCAAATCAGCAATAAAATCAATGTCCCAGTCAATTTTAGCCTTTTTAAGATATGCTATTTTATCCGACAAAAAGGAGATTTCTTCTATTTTAGTATTTGTACTAAGTGCAAATACAATATCCTTAAAATCACCTTTTCCTTCGTGATTGAGTTTTGAGATTAGTATCCTTTTATTCGTTTTTACGTCTGAATAAGTGATATTAGCATCAACAACAGCATAGTGTTTCAATTTAATATCTTTAATATCTGTTTTGTCCTCGCTTTGTCCGGATTTGTCTTTTTTCGCAATATTGTAATTAGCTCTACCATCCGGAAGAATAAGTATATTAATATCCGGATTTATAATTGAAAAATCTACTATCTCTATTTTTTTTGAAAAAAGAGACCATATATCCATTTCCAGATTAATCTCTTTGGCATAAAACAAACTATCATTTTTAAACTCTTCAAGACCTTTGACCAGAATATCTGTTATTTTAGTGCCTAAATTGGGGAATTCTGAAAAAAAAGAAATATCTATATTCTTAAATTCAACTGTTGCATTTAGTTTTTCATTTATTTCTTTATTTATATACGTTTTGATGTCATCTTTGAAGAAATAGGGAACAGTAAACAATCCCAGCAACAGCAACAAAAAAATGATACTTATGAACATAACTATCTTTCTGAAAAATGATTTTTTCTTTTTCTTCACTATTTTTTTCATCTGATTATTTATCCTTAAAATATGCTATTTCTCTTATCTTTTTTAAAAAATATTTTTTCTCGACAATATCTGAATCTACTAATTTATCGAAAGCTTCTTTTGCATCATCCAGATAACCTATTTTTTCATAGATAATAGGAACTATATACATTGAATAAGCATAATGCTTGCTTTTTTTGTATTGTGACTTATTGACAATATCCAAGAAATAAGGTAAAGCGTGTTGAACATTTCCCTTTCTGTAATAATTAATACCTATATCGAAATTACGTGTTTCTTCATTAAAAACTTTATCTAAATGAATACCGCGAATATAGAAACAATTATCAGTACAGTTTTCTACCAAGTCCAATAACTTTATTGTATCATTTATCAACGGGAAATACAATTTAAAGTTTAGTACTTGTCCCGGAGCTGTGAATTTATGCATATTTGGGCAGTTTTCTATACCCTCTGATTTTATCATGTCAAATTTGATTCTCTTATCGGGTAGTGAAATAAAAACATCGCTGTTTACACAAAATGCTCCGTTTTCTATCTCGTTTTTTAAGCTCATAAAAAGAATAGTGAAATTATCTGTTTTCTCTATTTTCTCAATATTGAGGGTAGGATGGCTCTTCATATCTACTACTGGATTCTCAATAGTTTGAGCATTTGATTCAAAAGCGATAAGAAAGATAATAAAGAAAATGTAATATGTTTTTTGCATAGGTAAAATATTTAATACTCTAACCCAATTAGCCTATACTTTGGTATAAATAAATAATAAAATCACATTTTTTTAACAACTAAAATGTATCCTACCAAGTTTCCTCAAAATCTTTTCCTGAATTTAGATCTTTTGCGAGTTCTATCAGACCGGCGTGCTTTATTATACTTTTCACTTTTCTTAGCCAGCTTTTGCGGTGATTGTAAGAGTTTTTTTTGCCACCAATACCATTTAGAAAAACATAAGTAGTTTCGAGTTTCAGTAGTATATTTTTACCCTTTTCTTTTACGAGTTTATTCATTAGTTCTTTAGTTTCCCTAAATGCTTTTATATTACTGTCTTTTGAAATAAATACCGATATAAAATCATCAATGTTTTTAGCGATTGCTTCACTTTTCTCCTTTGGATGATATTTGAAGTAAGCGAGATTGTATTTTGAACCGGCAATTTCTTGGGGTCTATAGTCTTTTTTCCAACTTTTAGGTCTTTTTTCCCAAATAAGGTCTTTTTTATCGTATTTTAATATTTCCAAAGAGTCAAATAATATCTCTCCGGTTTTTTTTATACGTGGTAAAAATAAAGAGGGCAAAGTAGTATCTCCTTTATTGGCACCCAAAGCAAGTATGTTGCCGGTAATTTTACCTACATATCCACTATTCCAACCGGACTCAAGACCTGCAATTGCCAACAGAGCAGCCGGAGGAATATTGTCCTTCATACAGGTTTCAGTTACTTTTTCAGAAAGCATTTGATAAAAAGCAGTTACATGTCTGTGTTTTCGCAGACGATATTTTTCAATCTTTTTGCTATTGATTATTTCTTTTTCCGGAATTTCCTTGTAGTCATAATTTTCATGATTATTCAATACAGTATATCCTAATATCGTTAAAATAGATAGAAATAAAAGGATAATTACTGTACTTCTCTTCATTGAATAATATTAAATGATTTTTATCTTGTATTTCATTCGGGTTATGATTCAATACTTTCCAAAACCTAGGTAAAAGTAAAATAAATTTTGATTATTTTATGTAAAACATACAAAAAATATGTGCAAAAACCTTTGTTTTTCAAAAATCAAGCACTTTATGGACAGACACTATTTAGTATCTGTCCACAAAGTCATTAAAATTGAAAAATAATCTTTTTGCGATATTTTTACTTTATTCAAATTACTGATGCTAAGGCATCACTAATTCTCAGAAAGACAAAAATCTCATCAAAAACCTTTGTTTTTCAAAAATCAAGCACTTTATGGACAGACACTAATTAAAACTTACCGTACAATCATTTGAACAGAATAACAAGTCTATATGACTTACTTTTGCAAAATACAATTTTAAATTCAAATAAATTTAGAGATGAAATTTATAATTAGCCGGTTAATGTACACAATTATAATTGTTTTATTATCCTGTTCTTATATCGGGGCACAGGATATTTCTCAAATTGTAAAAAGCAAGCCTTTTGCATTTTCCGGCAGCTTGTATTTGAGTGGTGACAGCTACTCCAATTTTGAAAATAGTCCATTGCGAAGAAGCCCTTATTCCTACGCAATAATAGGCTCACCGGTATTGACAATCTACGGTATATCGCTACCTTTTGATTTTTCATTTAGCGATCAACAATTTAGTTATTCACAACCATTCAATATATATGGAGTGAGTCCAAGATACAAGTGGGCTCAGATACATCTTGGATATAGAGGTATGAATTTTTCTTCATTGGTTATGTCCGGAAAACAGTTTTATGGCTCAGGTATAGAACTGAATCCCGGAAAATTCAGATTTAAAGCATTATACGGTAAATTAAAAGACCTGTATGCACAAAGGGATACATTGACATTCGGTACAAATATAATAGATACCTATGAGAGAATGATTAATGGGGTCAAAATAGGTTATGGTAGTAGAAACAAGATAGATTTTATGTATGTAAAAGTACGTGATAAAGATAATAATCTAGCAATTAAGGAAGCAGACAATAATTATTTATTGCCCGAAGATAATTTGGTTTTAGGGCTTAACACGAGCTTTACATTATTCAAAAACTTTCAATTTTTCATTGAGACAGCAGCATCGCTACATACTGCTAACCAAAGAGCAGATATAGAAATAGAAGATAAAGATATAGCTAAATTAGCAAAAAAAATCAAAAACTTAATAGAACTTAATGCCTCTACAAGATGGGGATTTGCCGGCAAAACAGGGTTACAATACAAACATAGGGGATTTGGAATAGGGGCTACTTACCATAGGGTTGACCCTTTTTATAAGTCATTGGGTTTGTATTATATGAATACGGACTTTGAGAATTATGCAGGAAATTTAAGTTTCGGATTATTTAAAAATAAAGTACAGCTACGAATTACCGGTGGTTTTCAAAAGAACAATTTATCAAAATTAAAACAAAGCACAGATTTAAGGAAAATAGGATCTGTAAGCCTCAGTTATTTTTCTCCTGGTGGGCTTAGTTTAGTCGCTAATTACAGCAACTACCAGACAGATCAAACAGCCGGATATGTCAAGGTAAATGATTCCTTAAAATTGGCTTTAGTGAATGAAATGGCTATGTTTTCTCCTAGTTATTCCTGGAAGAAAGGGAAAAATAATCATTCTATAAATGCAAGCATTAGTTATCAAAAATTTAAGGATATAAATCAATTTAGAAAACTGAGTTTGGTGAATGATAAAAACTATAATATTTCTTTAAATTACAATTTAAGTACACCGGCCAAAACCAATTATAATCTTGGAATAAATTACTTTTCACTTGCATCAGGAGATAATGTAGAAAATCAGATTGGATTGAATTTGGGAGTAAGTAAAAGGTTGTTTAAAAACCGATTAAATATAAGAGTGAATGGTTCTTGGAACAAAAACACGTACAATAGTGAAAGTGATGGTTATTCTTTGAGCACGCGAAACACAATAAGCTATAAAATCACAAAAAATCAAAATATATCCTTTGGTATAATATGGATGAACAGAACAGGATTGCATAGAAGAAATATAAATGAACTAAGATCAAGCTTAAATTATGGCTTGACATTTTGAAACAATAATATTTTAATAATATAAACTTATATTGATGAAACGCAAAAATATTTTACTTGGGTTGCTACTTACTCTATTTGTATCAAATACTCTATTTTCACAATCTTATCCTATAAATGTAACTACTTTTGTTAAGCCTCCATATCCTACCGGTTTTGAAGATTGGGATAATGTATTAAATAAAGTTTTTGTCAATATTTCTAATATATCTTCAAAGGAGATTGATGTAAATCTAAATATTTCTATAACAGGACCTAATGGATTTACAGTTTATAAGCAGAAAGCATTGGATTCCGAATTAAATCTTGGGTCACATCTAAGTGTAAACATTAAAGGAAATGACTGGGAAACATATGATGTTAATCTTAAATTTGAAGATATATTTCCAGAAGATGAGCGAAAATTTATATTAAAGAATAGAGCTTTTCGTGAAGGAAACTACCAAGTTTGTATCCAAGCTGTTGATAAATCAGGTAAAATACCTCTTTCTTCTAAAAATGAAGGATGTTTTTCATTTGAGGTCATATATGGTGATCCTCCAAACATTATTAATCCTACAGTTAATGCGGTTATCCCGTCACACACACCTTCAATGGTTGCATTTAATTGGACTCATCAGGTAATTGGGGCACCATTTGATTATTCGCTAAAAATAATAGAATTACCGAGTTTAAAAATAAGTGATATATACCAAGAAATGAATAATCCCGGTAAACCACCCTTTTATGAAGAAGATAATATAAGGGGATTTTCAAAAGTTTTGTTGAATGAAAATTTTAAAAACGGATATCAATATGCTGTACGGGTCACTGCTCAGGATCCAAATGATAAAGTGTTTTTCAAAAATGCAGGACATAGTAAAATTATTGTTTTTAAATACAATACAATAGAAAATGACTGTAGTAATATGGGATCATTTATTTTGAAACCACATTATCCGATGGAAGGCGATACGTTACCCTTTTTTAACTTACCTATTATATCTGAAATGACGCCGCAATGTGATCAGTATAGGCAATTATATTATGTGTTTTCAATAAACAAAAAGAAACTAAAAAAGGTACGTGTTAAATGGAAAAAAGGAGCTCTTGAGTATATGCAAACTAATTTAAAAGATAAAAGCATTAGATGGGGGATGGGATCAAAAATGCAAATGATTCAGAAAACTTTTAAAAGAGGGCGCAAGTATTCGTGGGGAGCAGAGTCAACTGTTAAAACCAATAAAGGTGGAACATATGGGTTTAATATCGATAGCGTTGGCTTTGTGGTAGGTATGCCAAAACCGATATTGGAGTCTCCAGCTGCCAACGAAAAAGTTGGAGCTGGCAATATATCATTTACATGGAAACCCATAATGAGGCAAAAGAAAATTTTGCCTGATTATAAAGTTATGAATTTAAGTGCCATGGATAAGAAGAAAAAACATCCTGAATCAATAATTTCCAAAGTTAATGAACATTGGGTTATTCAAGTTTTTTCAACAAATAAAATAGACTATCAAAAACGAATAGCTTCAAAAGACGGTAAAATTGATATTGATCCTGATGATTATTATGATAAAACTTCTCATTCTTATAATGGAAATTCGATATTAAATGAACTGGGGAAAGAAATAACAGCAGATATAAATATCACTAAAAAAGGAGACTATTGGTGGAGAGTTGTTTGGATGATTAATCCTGATCTTGCTGCTTCAAGTGTTAGTGAGTCCAATATTTATCACGCTTCTTCATTAAAAAAGTTTCATGTTGGAGCAAAGAACAATGATGATTCGTCACCTGAAGGAGATTGTATATCAAATAGCATTGCAGAGGAAATAAAGGACAAAAAAGAAACTAAAGATCTGAAAAAAAATCAAGTCTTAAAAATAGGTTTATTCAATCTAAAAGTAACAGAAATAACAAGTTCAAAAAACAATGTTTTTAGTGGTAAAGGCGAAATTGTAATTAAATTTCTGAATAAGCTAAAAATGGAAGTTGAATTTAAAAACATAAAAAAGAATAAAGCTAATCAAATATTCGCCGGAGAAGTAAAAGCTGTAAAAAACACTAAAAACAGTCAATTCTTCACTAAGTACAATAAGTATATTCAATTTGCAAAAAAAGGAGCCGTCCTAGGATTAAATAAAACAAAAAAGTTATTTAAGAAGACATCTTTAGAACTGGCCAATGAACTTGAAGTACTTGCAAAATCATCAGACAGACTTGTTCGTTCATTAATGGGTAAAACAACGGGGTTACCAGTAGGTTTAGATAAAACTTTTGATGGTAATACATTTGTTATTTCTATTGCAGAAATGACGTTTACACCAAGGAATGCAGTGATGAACGGGCTGATAAATGTTAAGATTCCCGGATTAGATTTTGATCTTGACAAATATATGGTTTTAAGTACAGAAGATATAAGTTTTTCGCCCTCTGGTCTTGGGACGGAAGGCAAAGCATTGTTAGCTTTTGATTTGAATTTTGTTTTGAGCAAAGACAATAATGCCGACGCAGATGAAATAATAATAAAAAGCAGGGATAGCAACGCAAATAACTTAGAAAATAGTACGTATGTTCAATGGGATTGCCACGGATTTAAGCAACTAAATATGGCATTTGAGTATAAGTTTTCTCGAAAAACCATTATTCCTGATGATGAAAATGATAAAGGAAGAGTCATTGCTAAAGCAGCAATCAAGGTAAAAAACGGAATGAATATCATGGGTAAGGTTACGATGGAAAGTTTTCAATTGCCTTTTGAAAAGCTCAAAGGATATGCATTTGAAGTCAAGGATGCGTACATTGACCTTTCCAATAAAAGCAATCCTGATGGGCTATTAGCAAATCTACCAAAAAACTATAAAAGTAGCACTCTGGGCAATAAAGACGTAAGGCTAGGGAATATGTGGAGAGGGTTTTGGTTGAAGAAAATGGAAGTCAAGCTGCCAATGTATATAGGAAATGTAGATAAAAATAACCGTAACACAAAAATATCAATAGACAATATGATTATTGACAAATCCGGGTTTACAGCATCATTTTTAGTACGCGATTTGATAAAATGGGAAGAAAAAATCACGAAGGATACAAAATCTGTAGATGGTTGTGCCTTGTCAATAGATTCACTTTATGCAGATGTCTTGCAAAATAATTTGGTAAGAGCCGGAATATCAGGAAAGATTGGACTGGCAATTACCGATAAAAGAGATTATCTTAAATATCGAGGCGTTATTGATAGTAAAAAGGGTAAATCAAAGAATGAAACTGCATTTGATTTTTCACTTTATCCACAAAAGAATATTAGTATTCCCATTCTGGCATTTGCTAAATTGGATATAAAACAATCTTCTACATTCAAAATGTCAATAGGGAAAAAGAGCTATATTGATGTCAATATCAATGCAGCAGCTAATATTAATACGGACTCTCTGAGTGATGATGCCAAAAAAGGGATTGAAATATTGGCAAATGTTGGATTGAAAATGAAGGGAATAAAAATTCAAAATCTTAGATACAATAGTACAAAAGGAATAGTAAGCAAAGACTTTAAGTTTTCATTGGCTAGCCCTCAAAAATTTATGGCGGGATTTCCTCTTAGCTTGAAAAACTTTAAACTATCAGAGGGAAATAATCCAAAAGTGACTTTCGATGTTGGTTTGAACCTTATGTCAAAGACAAAAAAAAATGCAAATAGTATTGCTGTGGTCACCAAATTATCTATCCTTACTCAGCTAGAGTTAAATAACCTAAGTTTGGCTAAAATTAAAAATTTTAAAATCGTAAAAGTTAAGCTGGATTCCATTGATATAAAAGCACAAGTAAGCTCTATTAAGTTTCAAGGAATGTTAGTGTTTTATGACGAAACAAAAAAAGATTCAAACAAAAAAGATTACAATAGAAAGGGGTTTAAAGGCAGAATGAAATTGAGTTTGCCTTCCAATATAAATGTTGAATTGGATGGAGAATTTGGCACAATTTTTTATAAAAAAACAAAACAGTTTAACACAGATAAGTGGTATAGCTATTGGAGGATTTACGGTAAAGTTGGACTTGGTAAGGGAGTTCCTATTTTTTCAGGAGTGTCACTATATAAACTTGGTGGTGGTGTATATTACCACATGACTTCTACATTTAAAAAGGGTAAATATGAATATGCAGAAGACTTCAGAACAAGCTTGGGCTTACAATTTGAGGGCACAATAGGGTCTACTGACCAAGGAAAAGCATTTGTTTGTGATACCAAAATTAGTGCAGAATTCACTAAGGATTGGGGCATGAAAAAGTTTATGTTCATTGGAAAATTGCATATGATGAATAAAAGCATGAATGATAAAGCTTCTAAAATAATAGGCGATTTAGATTTGGAATATGTTGACAAAGGGATAAGCCCGATTGAAAGTAGAAAAGGAAAAGATGAATCCTTTGTACATGCAAAACTCTCCATTACCGCAAACCTTGGAGCAGTAAAAGGAGGGATGGATAGTAAAGGGAAAATGGTAATGGCAACATTTTATTCCCGCGTGGATAAAAAGAAAGAAAAGAAAGAAAAGAAAAAAGAAGAAAAGAAAAATTCCTCTCCTAATGAAGAAGGATATTGGTTCTTTAATATGGGAACACCTTCAAAAAGAGGTGTGCTGAAAGTAGATTTTGCAGCAATAAAAGATAAGAAGAAAGACAAAAAAAAGGGGGATAGTAAAAAAGGCGATAAAAAAGAGGACAAAAAGAAAAAGGAAAAGAAAAAAGAGAAAAAGAAGAAAACCAAAAAGCCTTTAATTGATGTAGCATTCTCCTGTTATATAATGGCGGGTCATGATGTTCCGGGAACATTACCCCCACCTAGTAAGGCATTTCTTGAAATACTTAAAAAAGCTAAGAAAGGTTCCTCAAGTGGGAAGACAAAAGATTTGTCAGGGGGAAAGGTTGATGAATTAACAAGTGGTAAGAAAAGAGAGCCGTATAAAGGGTTGGGTGTTGGCTTTGCATTTGGAGCTGCTGCAAATTTGCACTTTAATGCTGAACCTGTTCCATTTTATATCAATGTAGATGCAGCAATTGGTTTTGATATTAATTACACAAGAGATGAAAACAGAACATGTCTTGAAAGTGGTTTGCATCCGGGAGACAATTTCTGGTACGCAACAGGGCAGTTATACGCAGGGTTGGCTGCAGATTTCGGACTTCATGTAAAGCTGTTTTTTATAGATAAACAAGTCTCTATTTTTAAGGGTGCTGCTACCGTACTTCTCAAAGGAGGATTTCCAAATCCAAACTGGGCTTATGGAGAGGGCGATCTGCACTATAATGTTTTGAATGGATTGGTCGAAGGGCAATATCATTTTCAATTTGATGTAGGTAATAAATGTACGGTTGTTTCGAGTTCTTTTGGGCAGTTAGCACAAATGGATTTCATTCAAAGTATAAAGCCCGGAGATAAAGATAAAAAAGTAGATGCGTTTTCTGAATGCACAGCCGCATTTGCTCTACCTGTAAATAAAACAATGAAGATACCGGTAGAAGAAGGTAAAATTAAAATAATAGTGCCTTATATTTATAAATGGACATTAGAGGACAATGATGGAAAAACAGTACCTACCGAAGATATTTTCTTTGATAGCAAACATGTATTGGCAACCTTGAGTCCTAAAGTTATGTTGAGTGGTAAAAGCAAATTTAAGCAAGAAATAGAAATTAGGGCTAAAGAAAAATTAACTAATGGTATGTGGATTGCTATTAAAGACAAAAACGGTACTGCATGGAATGAGAAAAGGAATTATACTTTTGAAACAGATAAAGCTCCTAATGTCATTGTAGATAAAAATGTGCTGTACACATATCCATTTGAATATCAGAGGTCATTTTTAAAAGGAGAAACTGATAATAACACGGGGTACATTGTCCAAAAGAAAGGAGTGCCGGGACTTTTTAATAACGAAAATATATTTGTAGCAAGATTCACAAGAGTAGATGGCAGCGACTATTCTTTTGAAACAGAAATATCTTTCGAGGATTATCATAGAATAGTAAATTTTGATATCTCAAAATTAGAGAATGATAAGTTTTATTCTATGCAAATAATCGAAAAACAACCAATTAAGTTCGTGCTTCTCGGAGAGGAAAGTAATAATTCAGATTTGAATAATTTGACAGTTGACGATGGCAACAAACCTCTTATACCGGTAAAAGAAACAAGTGTGAGCTTATTGAAAGGATCAAAAAGCACAATGGTATCCAAAGAGATTAAGCATAGAGAATTGCCGGGAACAAGCAAAAAAACCGGAGAAAGAATTATATATCAATTTTATTTTAAAACAAGTAAATATAATACATTCAAACAAAAAATTGCAGGAAAAAATTGGAATAAAAAATCTAAAACATTCTTTACTAAAAATGCTATTTATGATTTAAACGCAAATTTAGATGAAGCATTGGATCAATTTGATGTAAAAGGTTATATTAAAAATGAATACAAAGTTGATCCTTTAGTAACTGTTTATTTAAACGATGATATATTCGAGCACACATATTATGATAAAAAATATCCGGTCAATGATTATATAAAGGACAGAGTTAATTTGCATGTTAGATTTCCAGTAAAAAAGATTACTGATTATTTGAAATATAAAAGAATTTATGGTTTTGGTATGATGCGAGATCTAAAAATGAGAAATTTTATTCATATTCTGTCAGAAGAAACTCAATACTCCAATCCAATTGATAAAACTGAATTGTCTCTCAATAATAACCCAAAACCTAAAAATGATGGTTTTGTAGGAAATATCAATGGAAATAATAACGGAACTTCAGGTGGTATATTGGGAGGTGTTCTATCCGGTGGAAGTGATACTAATGTAACAATGGGTGGATTTGTTCCTAATAACACCTTATCAATTAGGTATGCTGCCAAATTGTTTGGTATGGTGTACTTAAAAGAAGGACAAAATTTCATATCTAAAGTTATGTCCAAGCATATTGCATTTACTACTGAGACTAAAGTCAACAATTATTATACTAAATATCATATAAAAAGGAATCATTGGTGGTTGTCGTACTATAAAAATATAAGGAGAACTAATTTGAGTCCGTATCTAATAGATTATGATGCTTGGGCTACAACATATAATAAGTACATGATAAGTGAGAAAATGGAATTGAGTATGATAACAATAGGAAAATTTATAAAAGATAAATCAAGATTTAAATCATACGTCCCTCATTTTTTGGGTTTGGATCAGAATGAAATGCAAAACACAAAGGAAAGTTCTTTTATAATTCAATATCAATACCCGGTCAAAAAATCATATAAAATGTATAAAACCGGGAAAAAAGTCAAATCTAACCTAAAAAAAGGTACTAATATCCGTGTTAAGTTCAAATCTAATCCATAGCACTAAAAGCAATAATTATTAATATTTAGAAATGTTGAAAAAAATGAAAAAAATGAAAAAAGCTATATTATTATATTTTGTTTTATTGCTTGGCATAAGTTCTTCTTTTGCTCAAGATACAATTGTAAATAAACTTTTTTTGACAGGTAAATACGATGGTGAAAAAATCATTTTAAGATGGGCTCCAGGAGACGCAGGCACATGGCATATGTCAAATACTCAGGGTTATAAGCTGGAGAGGCTTGAATTTACCGATAGCACGGATTTTTTTGAAAATGGATTTAAAAATATGACAAGTGCAGCTATTAAGCCATGGCCATTGGCAGATTGGGAGACGATAGCAAACAAAGAGTCAGGAGATAGGTATGCTGCTATTGCTGCACAAACCATTTGGGGAAAGAGAAATAAATCAGATCCAAAAAATATCGATGCTAGTTTCTGGGAAAAATCAAATGAGTTAGAAAATCTGTACGGTATGTGTCTTTTGTCTGCTGATTATTCAGCAAATGCCGCGTTAGCTTCCGGGTTGAGATATGAAGATAGCAATATTGATATCGGCAAAACATATATTTACAGATTGAGTAGTCTTGCCGGTTCTATTGATTATCCGATTGATACAGCAGTATTTTATATAAAACCAATAAATAAAGAAATTGCAATACCCCTTGAGATAAGTACTTTCAAAGAATCAGAAAATGCAATAGAAATTTTATGGAAAAGAGGTTTTAATGAATATTTTTCAGGATACTTTATTGAAAAATCGGACAATGGGGGTCAGAGTTTTTATAGATTGAATGAAAGTCCTTTCATAGATAGTAAAACTGAAGATAATAATGTATCAGAAGAGTTTAACACATATATAGACTCTGTTGGTAAAAATTATATTAAACACCAATATCGTATCGTAGGAATCAATACTTTTGCGGAGTATAGTAGTCCATCTAAAGTGATAACGGCAATGGGTAGAGACAGAACCCCGCCAGATGCTCCACAAAATATAAAAGCTGAAGAAATAGGAAAACAAAAAATGTTAATATCATGGCAATATTATGATACCTCCGATGATATCAAAGGATTCCTCATATCGAGAAGCGAAGGAATACGCGGAGAGGAGGTAGCCTTAACAAATGATTTTTTATCTAAGGATACAAGGTCATTTATAGATACAAGTTATGATGAAACAATCAATAACTGGTACTTAGTATATGCTGTTGATACTGCAGGGAATGCAAATGTAGCATTTCCGGAATACGGCTCTATAATAGATAGTATTCCTCCAGCTCCACCACAAGGGCTATCAGGTACAATTGATTCAAATGGTGTAGTAAATATTAAATGGAATCTAGGTAGTGAAAAAGATATTTCGGGATACAAATTATTCTTTGCTAACCAAGACGACCACGTGTACATGAATGTAAATAACATTCCTATCAGGGATACTGTTTTTACCGATTCTATACCATTGAATGTATTGACAGAAGATATTTATTATAAAGTTGTAGCTGTCGATATGGTTGGTAATACTTCTGGTTTTTCTAAAACCATAAAATTAAAAAAACCTGATATCGTAGCACCGGAATCTCCGGTATTTATTGACTACAAAGTAACAGAAAAAGGAATTAAATTGAAATGGGCAATGAGTACTTCGCATGACGTCGTGATGCATTACCTGTATAGAAGAGAGGTTGAGACTGAAAGATGGGATTTGATTTATAGAGAAAATAAAAATGCGTACATAGATGACGGAACTATACCCAACAAGGAATATGAGTATAAGATTTTAGCGCAAGATGATGATGGGTTATTCTCAGAATTAAGTTTCACAATCCAACTAACAGCCATTGATTTTAAAGATCTGATACCTGTAAAAGATATTTATGCTAAATATAACAAAGAAAGCAATACCATCAAAATCAGTTGGAATTACGCAAAACAAGGGGATTTTTCAGCTATGCTTTTTAAAGCAATAGGTAAAGGAAGTTTTGAATTTGTAAAACAGGTAGATCTATCATTAAATGAAGTGATTGATACTGATATACGTACAGGTAATACTTATGAATATGTGATTCAAGTAAAAGATAAAAACAAAAAAGAAAGCGGTTTTAGCCCTATTGCTAAAGTCAATTTAATAAATATAAAAGAATAACAATACTTCTCGCAATCTATTTTTAAAATTTCCTATTTAACACAAAAAAATAAATTATGAAAAATTATAATACTTTAAAATTGATGTTGATAACCTTGTTTTTAGCAATTGGTCTCTCTGAATCTATTGCAGGTACTCATCATACTGAAAAAAGACCTATTGATAAAGTAAGTTTTGATTGCCCTCAACTTACAATTGTTGATTCTAATAATAAACCTTGTTATGATATGTGCAATGGATATATATCTGTTGATGAAGTTACTAATGGTGTTCCTCCCTATACGTATCTTTGGAGTAACGGGGAAACTACGCAATGGATAGAAAATCTTTGTGAAGGGAGTTACTCTGTTACTGTCACCGATGCTAATGACTGTACTGTTGATAAGGATTATAGTCTTGTAGGATACAGCCAAATTATCCCTAATGCATCTGCTACTGATGAGACTTGTCCATCTTGCAATGACGGAACTGCAACTACAAACCCAACAGGAGGAGAATCCGGATATTGGTATGAATGGAGCAATGGAGAGTTTGTTCAAACAATTGTTAATTTAGCTCCGGGTGATTATACCGTGACTGTTGGTGACCAAGTGGAGTGTTCAGAGACTCAAACAGTAACAGTAGCAGCATTTGAATGTCCGGATTTGACTATTGTAGATACTTATATTGAACCGTGCTTTGGCGTTTGCAATGGAATCATCTCCATTGATGATGTGACAAATGGAGAAGCTCCCTTCTCTTATGCATGGAGTAATGGTGAAACCACCAGCAGTATCTCTGATTTGTGTGCAGATAGTTATACGGTAATTGTTACTGACGCTAACAGTTGTACCGTCGAAAAAACATATAATTTAAGTGAATTACCTCAGATTGTTCCTAATGCAGAAGCTTCTGATGAATCATGCAACGGCTGCAATAATGGTTCGGCAACAGCAAACCCAACCGGAGGAAATCCCGATTATTGGTATGAATGGAGCAATGGAGAAACTACTCAAACTATTACAGGTTTGGCTCCGGGTGATTATACAGTAACTGTTGGTGACCTAAATGAATGTACTTCTGAAGAAACTGTAACTGTAGCAGCATTCGAATGTCCGACATTAACAATTGTTAACTTTCAACAAGATCCGTGTTTTGGTACTTGTACCGGCTATCTTTCAGTAGAAAGTGTAACAAACGGGGAAATGCCGTATACATATGAATGGAGCAATGGAGCGACAACCTCATCTATCGACAACTTGTGTACTGGAGATTATTCAGTAACAGTCACAGATGCAAATAATTGCGTAGTAGATAAAGATTTTATTGTTGATGAATTACCTCAGATTGTTCCTAATGCAGAAGCTTCTGATGAATCGTGTAACGGCTGCAATAATGGTTCGGCAACAGCAAACCCAACCGGAGGAAATCCCGATTATTGGTATGAATGGAGCAATGGAGAAACTACTCAAACTATTACAGGTTTGGCTCCGGGTGATTATACAGTAACTGTTGGTGACCTAAATGAATGTACTTCTGAAGAAACAGTAACTGTAAATCAGTTTGGTTGTCCTGATTTATCAATAGAATCAACAAAGACAGATGATAGTTGTTTTGGTTCATCTGATGGAGAAATAACAATTACAAACGTGGTTAACGGAGTACCACCATTTGTATATGCTTGGAGCAATGGTCAAACTTCTCAAACAGCAGTTAATCTAGTTGCAGGAGCTTATACTGTTACTGTTACAGATGCAAATAATTGTTCGGTTATTTCCAATACAATTACAATAACCCAACCTGATGCTATCTCTCCAAATGTGACGTCAAATAATGAATCTTGTTCAGGATGCAACGACGGTTCGGCAGCAGCAAACCCTTCAGGAGGAACGGGAACATACACATATTTGTGGAATACAGGCGCAACATCACAGTCAATTGCAAATTTAGAACCGGGAGAATATACAGTCACAGTTTATGATGAAAATGAATGTTTTGCAGAACAAACAATTACTGTAGTAGCTTTCGATTGTCCTAGCTTGACTTTAGTAGATAGCAAGATTAATACTTGTTTTGGTATTTGTAGCGGTAACATTCAGGTATTAGAGGTCACAAATGGTGTTGAGCCTTACACTTATTTATGGAGTAATGAAGCTACCACTAGCGGTATTAGTGATTTATGTTCAGGTGAATATTCTGTAACAGTAACAGATGCAAATAACTGTACTGTAACTAAAAGCTATACTATTAATGAGTTTTCTCAAATTGTTCCAAATGCAGGTTCAACTTCTGAGACATGTAATGGATGCAATGACGGTACGGCAACTGCAAATCCTACCGGTGGGACACCACCGTATTGGTATACTTGGAGTAATAATGCTACAACACAAAGTATAACAGGCCTTGCTCCCGGTAATTACACTGTAACAGTAGGGGATGTAAACGAATGTTCTTCTACCCAAACAGTTTCTGTTGGTAAATATGGATGTGAAGAAATGGTTTTTGATGATAGTCTTCAAAATATTTCTTGTTATGGAAATTGTGATGGGATAATTTCAATAGACGGAATATCTAATTCTTCAGGTAATGTGACCTATTTATGGAGTACAGGATCAAATGAGAATGGGATATCACAACTATGCGCCGGTTCATATTCGGTAACAGTTACTGATAACGAAACAAATTGTATTACAATAAAAACTTATGTTGTTGTTCAACCTCAACTATTGGATGAATCTGTAACAAAAACAGATGAATCTTGTCTTGGATGCAATGATGGTACAGCAACTGCAAGTCCGACAGGAGGAACTGCACCATACCAATATTTATGGAGTAACGGGATGACTACAGCAGGAATAAATAATCTTTCGCCGGGACAATACGATGTGGTTATAACAGATATTAATGGGTGTTCAATAGCGGACACTATTGCGATAGAAAAATTTATATGCCCTGATTTAGTAATCGAAGATACGATTAAAAATGCTTCTTGTTTTGGTGAATGTGATGGAGTAATTAACATAATGGGAGTCACAAATAGTACAGGATCTATTTCATATAGTTGGAGTAATGGATCTACTCTAAATGAACTTGAGAATCTTTGTGAAGGCTCATATGTTGTTACAATAACAGATAAAATATCTAAATGTACTGTTATTAAATCTTACAATATTACACAAGCTCAGGAAATAGTAATTATAGTTGATTCAATAGTCAACCCAAATGGAAATGCTGGAGGTACAATTATTTTGCATACTAATGATAATAGCCACACATATTCTTGGACCGGTCCTGATGGTTTCAACTCTAACTCAAAAGATATTGATGAACTTAAAAAAGGATGTTATACTCTCGTAGTAACGGATGAATTAGGATGTACAAAGGATACGACTATCTGCTTGGAGTCTACAGGAATTTATGCTATTGATACCAATGCTCAACACATTAAAATCTATCCAAATCCAGTCAGAGGTATTCTATATTTTGATTTTAGTAAAACGACTATCAATGCCGGCGAAATAATTCTTACCAATATCTCCGGTATAAGATTAAAAAGGAAGTTGTTCCTATCTCAAAAAATGGAATTAGATATTTCAATGTTACAAAATGGAGTATATATAGTAATGATAAAGTCAAATAATAATACTTCCTTTAGAAAAATAGTTGTTTCAAATTAAGTTGGTTTTTAAAGGGTGTGGATAAATTTCACACCCTTTTTTTATACTATATTTAATCTGGTTATCAATTCTTCTTTTTTTACTCTTGATACCGGAATTATTTTAGAATTGCACATGTGTATTGTACCTCCTGCACCTCTGGAATACTTATCAACATGGGTTAAATTGATTAAGTATGACTGGTGAACTCTAAAAAAAACTTTGCAATCTTTGAAATACTTTTCCTCTACATATTTAAGTGTTTTAGAAATAATAATTCTTTTTCCGTCTAGAAGGGTGAAAGTTGAGTAGTTTGAATCTGCTTTTACACATATTATATGATCAACTCTTATCATTTCAATACCATCTATCGTTGGTAAACCTATTTTTTTGATATTGTTTTGATCTTCTAGCATTTGAGTCAATAGGTTCATTATATTACTTTCTTTTACTGGTGTTTCAAGAGTGCTCTTTGCTTTTGAAACAGCATTAATCAATTCTTCTTTACCAATAGGTTTAAGCAAATAATCCAAAGCATTTACCTTTATAGCTTTAATTGCAAACTGGTCATAAGCTGTAGTAAAAATTATTTTAAAATCTATTTTATCTAGTTCTGCCAACATTTCAAATGCGTTCATATAAGGCATTTCGATATCTAAAAAAACAATATCAGGCTGATATCGGTTAATAGCCTCTAAACCTTCGTTTCCTCCTTGACAAACTTTTACAATTTCGACTTCGGGACAATTTCTTTCGATTTCATATTGCAGAGTTTCAATAGCAAATTTTTCATCATCAATTATTAACGCTCTAATCATTTTTTTCATCTGTTATAAGTTTATTGTTCGTGTATATGGCTATTTTAAAACTATATCTATTACTACTTTTGTTCCTAAAGCATTAGATTTTATATCGTATAAATCTTCTATTTTTACTGTGTAGTAAAAATCACTAAACATCATGTCCAAATCCATACGGCTTTTTGTTATTTTCATTCCTTTTGATTTTCTTTTTTGTGCAGATCGACTTTTTGCTGCAAAGGCAGCTTTGCGCCCTACACCATTATCTTTGATCATACATCTAAAGCCTTTGTCTATTTTACTAAAACATATTTCCAATAGGCCTTTGCCGTTTTTCTTGTGCATCAAACCATGCCATATTGCATTTTCAACATAAGGTTGAAATAAAAGAGGTGGAACAAAAAAACTGTCTATACTCAATTTATCCTCAATACTAATTGTAAAATCAAAACTTTCATCAAATCTCATTTTTTCAATAGAAACGTACAAATTCAAAGTTTCTATCTCCTGAGATAATGGTATTTTTTTCTCAGAAGAATTATTTAGTATCATTCGTATTAACCTTGAGAAATCAGTAAGATAATCGGCTGCTTTTTCTTTATCCCTTTTCAAAACATACAATTTTATTGCGTTCAATGAATTGAATAGAAAATGTGGATTCATTTGAGCTCTTAAAGCTTTCATTTCAACTTCAGCAAGTTTTTTATTAAATGCAGTTTTTCGTTTTTCTTCTTTTCTTATGCTATTTATTTTAAGTTTATTCAAATACAATATCAAACTGCTAATTATTAAAGCTACAATAAACCAAAACCACCATCTTTTCCAGAATGGGGGAGAGATATGTATATTTATTTTTGCTATATTTTTACTCCAATCGCTATCAGCTCTTTTTGATTTTACTTTAAATGTATAATCCCCTCCTTGGATATTGGTATACCCGGCATATTTTCGCTTATTTACTATTGTCCAATATTCATCTATTCCTTCAAGCATATATGCATATTGCTTTTGCTCTTTAGAATCAAAATCAAGTGAAGAAAATTCAAATGAAAAGAAATTTTGAGTATAATCCAGGTTAACATCAGAAATCATATCAGGATTCTTACCATTTTTATATGGTTTGTCGAAAATATTAAAACTAGTTATTAATGCTTTAACATCAAGAACTACCGGATTAATTGAGTCAGGAGTGAAACAATAAAAGCCATTATATGCTCCTACCCATATATTGTTGTTTCTATCAATTGTTAGATAATTCAAATCCTCTAAGCCGTATGATTTTCCATAATTTATTGTTTTACCTGAATTTGGATTTACTTTTGTAAGTCCTTTATCTGAAGTCATCCATATATTATCTTCTTTATCTTTCACAACACTATTTACTCTTACCGTTGGTAATTTCAGATCCATATCAATAATTTGCCAAGTCTTATCAATGGTATCTTTTAAGTTTACTGTACCTATTCTGTTAATCATTGATGCAATTAACATTTTTTCTTTATTCAATGATACAAATTTCCCGGTTTCTGAAAGTGGCATTTTACCATCAGATGCCTTTAAATTTGTCGGATAATTAATAAAATGTTTTTCTTTGTTGGAATAATAAAATGCACCATGACCCCATCCCCAAATATTGTTGAGACTATCAAGATAAAAACTACCAATACTATAATTGTTTTTAAGTGAATAAGGGTTTCCTTCTTCGTAATTGTATAATTGAACTGTTTTTTTAATTATGTCTATTTCAGCAATTCCACCTGATTGTGCAGAGACCCACAATTTATTGTTTTTGTCAAAAACCATTGACCAATAATACCCAAAACCATCTCTCTTTTTCTTCCAGGCATTCCAAAGAACTTTTCTTAATTTGTCTTTGGTTTTATCCAAATAAAACAAATCATTTCTACCCAACACCCATAAATTTGCATTTTTGTCAAAAGCCATATCCATAAATCCATGAAAATTTGGCATTCTAGGGTTGTTGATGCTATATTTATTTATAATATTGTTTGTTGAATCAAGTATGTACAAGATTCCTCTTGAGTTTATCGCATATTGCTCATTTAGGTAGGGATGTTTTATTATTTTTAAAATATTCCCTTTTAAATGTATTTTTTTAAATAAATCATTTCGTTTTAAACAATAAAAGCCATCGCCAAATTGACCTGTACTAATCCATAAATTGTTTTTGTTATCCAAATAACATCCGCGAAGCAATTTATGATCTAATCTCTCTCTTGGTTGTCTAAAAGACAAATCTTTCTTATTGTAAATCCACAGTCCTTTTTTTCTTGTCAATAATAGTAAATTGTCGTTATCAAATTCTGTTATGCCTTGGATATTTAAACAGGTTGAATAGCGAGAAATATTATTGTCGTAGTTGCATTTTATGTTTTCAAAAGATTCTGTTTTTTTGTCAAATTTGAATAATCCTGCTGCCCAAGATGAAAGCCAGATATCATTATTATCATCAATGACTAAATCTAAAAAAAATATGTCGTAACCCGATTTTTCCTTCTCCGGAAAATAGTATTTTGAATCAAAAGTTTTTGTGTTGAATTTGCACAATCCCCTCCCTGTCGCAATCCAAACTATATCAGTATCATTTCTATCAGCTTTTGCTTTTTGATAATTGAGTTGAAATGAATTGTATTTCTTCATCTCTTTTGTGTTTGAATACGTTTTTACTCTGGTAAAAGTAGAGTCCTTTCGATTAAACCTATTGAGACCACTTCCTGTTGAACACACCCATACGTTATTATTATTGTCCTCAAAAATGCATTTTATTTTACCGGTAGATAAACTAGTTGAATCTGTATTGTCAAAACTATAATGCCAAATATTATTTGATTTAGGATTTATTACATTTACACCGTTTCTAAGGGTTCCTACCCAAATATAACCATGACTATCTTTAAATAAGGACAAGAAATTTTTACCCTTTAAAGTCATAAGAAGATTGGAGTCATCTATAAAATATTCAAATGAAGAACCGTCAAACCGTTCCAATCCTTTGGCTGTTGCTAACCACATAAAGCCAAGATCATCTTTGACAATATCATAAACTTCCGTATTGTGAAGTCCATCTTCCTTTCCATATTCTACAATTCTAAATTCATTCTTTTGTGCAAATGAATTTAAAAAACTAATTAGTAATATAAAAGACAATAGTAATTTTCCATTTAATACCTTCATATATCACAAATATAGGCTTTTTATCCTTATATTATCATATGGATTAGTGTAGATATGATTTGTATGTGTATTTTGCAAAATCAATCAACTTTCTTATATTTGTTTTCAAATGTTATTTATCCGGCTTGTTTTTGGTTGGAATTATAATATTTTATCCTTCTTCCTGAAGCCATCTGTAAAAAAATACATCGTAAACCTTATATTCTCTGCCTTTTTTTGTGTTTTGTTCATAGACTATTTCGGCATCTACGAGGTATTTTAAAGATTGATTAGCTGTAGATGCCGCCAAATTATATTTATTGGTGAAATACTTTGTCCTCACCGACTTTACAATGTTCTCTTTTGCTATTCCTTTAAGGGTTTTATACTGATTTTTAGAAAGCAAATTTTTATATGCTATAAAATTCATTTCAAGCTCTTTTTTGATCGAATATTTTATCTGCTTCAAATCCGTATTTTCAATAATCTTTTTAGGCAAGGAAAATAACTTATTGCATATTACTTGTACATAAAACGTATGGCTTCTTGCCCAATTCAATAGGTCTTCAACCACTTCCGGTTGAATCACTCTGTTTGCTTTGTCAAATTGACTAATAATAAACTCCTTGTATTTTTTTGAATCAATTTCTTCCAAAATCAATTGGTCAACCATTCTGAAAAGTGGCTGTTTAGGATTATTAAACAATTCTAACAACAAATGCCTTTGACTTCCGCTAAATAGAAATCTGATATTTTTAGTGTCTTGCATATATTCCCGTATAGTAGATGGTATATTGGTGGAATTTTCATAATTGGCTATTTGTTGAAATTCATCTATTGCTAAATGTATTCTTTTCTTCTGACTTCCCAGCAAAGTAAATAATGCAGCCAAACTCATTTTAACATCAGATTTATTCCTTATATCCAATTCCAAACCGGGAGCTCCTGTCAATGGATCCAATGTGAATTTTGGCTTGTAATTTCCGAATACTTCAATTATTTCCGATAAAAAACCCTTTTTGTTATTATTCAATGCAAGAATCGATGCATTTACTAATTTTTCTACAAACTCCTCGTCAGAATTTGTACTAAACATATCTACATATATACAAAGATTTTTTTTAGAAGAATTTAGATGCGTTTGAAAATGCTTTATCAAACCGGTTTTTCCCATCCTCCGCATAGAGAAAATTGTTATCGGTCTGTCGTTTTTATACGCAGATTTTAGCATTTCCAACTCTGTTTCCCTATCACAAAAATATCGGGGGTCAATATATTTAGTAGTCGGAAAAGGATTGAAAGTATCTTTTAATTTTCCCATTATAATTATTTTTATGCAAATATAATATTTTTATAAATAACTCACAAGTTATGACACATAATTTATGACACATAAATTATGACACATAAATTAACACCAAGAAATATCTATCTATAAAGTCAATGCTCTGAATAATATTATTCGAGTTCGTAGCTTGTGAAGTATTTGAAACAGACATTATACTACTACTCAAATACCTTCAATGTATTGCCTTGCATTATTGTCAATTTGGAATTAGCATTAATAAATATCTTATGAACATTATGATTTTTGTAAACAATAGGTTTATATGTATATGGTAATAAAATAGTAATACAACTCGAAACATCGGGCACGATACTATTACTCCAATTTTTACCGTTAGCCCAAGATGAACTGTACTTACCTATCCAATAAATGCCATGCTCATACGCTCCTGCATCATATCCACCCAAAAGCGGACGATTTTTTTTATCAAAATCGTCTGTTATACCTTTTGTGTTCAAATCAATACCTTTATCTATTGCCGGTGAAGTGTGATCCAAAGAAAAATCATTATTTGATGCATCAATAAATAGCGGATCTGCTGCAAATTCATCACTTGCCCAAGAATATGCATTCCATTCCGATATTGTTTTTGTATTTGTAATATGATTTATCAAATCTACTATTCCTGTATGCCTTACACCGTAATTGTTGTACCAATCATTATTACTAAAAATATTATTATCCAAAATAGAAGTGTCGCAAATACTTACACCAAATCGTGTAGTTTCGCTTCCAACAGCCATGGCTATATTGTTTTTTACAATATTATTTTCGGAATGCAACCATCCATTACCATTAGAGCCCGCTAATTGAGCTGCTATTATTGTCATTTCATATTGACCATATCTCACTCCTAAGTCTTGACCATTACCGTACATAGTATTGTTGTAAACTTCATTGCCACTTGCTCCGTATAATATGATTCCCGCTCCATCATTGTTGTAAATTACATTATTGTATATAAGATTGGAATCACACCACATGTCCATTTGTATGCCATTACCATCAGTTCTCGTCCCTGTATCATCCTTTGTCCCGTTGATGGTATTGTACCGGATTATATTATGGTCTCCTCCCCTGTCCTCCGACATAGGTTCATCTGATGCTCTGGAATAAGCATGAATACCACTTGCTCCTCCTATACCGTCCACTCCATTGTTATAAAAAATATTGTTTTCAATAATATAATACCTTGCACTTAATTCAATTCCGTGATATCCATTATTGTAAACACTATTATCTGCTATTATTGTCTCCTCGCCGATAGAACAATCACTTTTATCAAAAGCGATACCGTTTTGTACATTATCATGTATATCATTTTTTGAAAAAACATTGTTGCAACCAAGTTGATAATTGTTATTATCTATTCCACCCCAAATTCCTACTTGGTGGTTTTGGATTTCATTATTATCAATATGACAGTTATTGGCACCATCCGACAAGTAAATTCCAACAGCTTTTGTGCCGTTATTATTGGTGTCATTTATGCTGTTTTCTACAATATTTATTCCTTCTGATGGATTATTGCCCGAATCGTCTTTTATCATTATGCCAATATCACTTGTAATACTAAAATCTTTCATCACTATATTTGAACTTCCGGTAAATATCGCCCCTTGATCAATGTGTGCTATTTTTGGTTTTGTACCTGTACCGTAAGATTCCAAGGTGATGGGGGCTTTACTCGTTCCGTTTTTTGATTGATCGAAATACAAAAACTCACTCCATACCTCACCTTTTTTAAATTTTATATGATCTCCTGGTTCAAAGACTGCATTATTGATTTTATTAATGGTTTGCCAAGGAGAAGCTTCTGTTCCGGGATTCGCATCATTACCATTGGTAGCATCCACAAAATATGCTTTGTAATTTGCATCGCATTCCCAATTGGGACTGTTTGGACTTTTTCTCAATTCTATATTTTGAAAATTGCCGCTTGCATCAATAATGTCGTAGCCTTGACCTTCGTCCAAATGCATAAGCAATATATCATCACTATCAGCCGCTATATCATCATAATGATGAGGATTGAAGTTTGACGTGTATTTTGCTGCTTTTGAATATCTAATCTCGTCCATTCTGCAATCATTGATATATCTAACATAGCTTCCATCATATCTCGCACCGAAATTGATAGCTGCAATAGATGCGTCAAGATCAAAATCAATATCAGTTGAACTACCAACTTCTTGACCGTCAAAATACATTTTAGTGGTATTTCCATTATGCGATACTGCCACATGATGCCATTCATCAAGGCTTAAAGTGTTGCTTCCCGAATTGAAACTGCCTTCAATATCAAAGCCTGCTCCGAAACCATCAAAAGCTAAAAAACCAACTCCAAGATTTCCTGAAGTTCTCCTAAAATACAATTCAAATGAGTATTTTCTACTAATAATAGCGGGAAATGAACCACTTGAAGGTACTGTAGTAGGATAAATCCAGGCCTCAATAGTCCAGTCACTACCATTGACATCCAATAGGTTGTTATTTTCATTTACAAAGTATGAATCATTGCCGTCAAATTCCAGTGATGTGATATCTCCTTCTACAAACACAGTTATAGATTCGGAATAGCTATTAGCATACCAAGCGCTATCAACTTTAGCCCTAACTCTATATTGATAATTGCCGCATTGACTAGCGGTATCTGTATAATATTGTTTAGTCGTTTTTAAAATAGTCGTCCAAGTTCCGCCAATATACTTTTGCAACTGAAAACTATCACAAACCAAATTGTCTGCTATATTCCATTGCAATGTATAAATATTGGAATTTTGAACTTCCATTGCTTCAAATTCAGGGTCAGGAAGTATATCAAAAACCGCTGCATCCAGTGAGGTATATCCTCCTGCATTGAAAGTACCTCTAAGCCTATACCAAGCATTACTTGCTCCCCACCAATTCATGTTTAAGTGATAATACCTGTTATTGATATCTGGATCATTATCCAGTACTCCATATCCATCGCATACAGGAGCATGACCGATAGAACCTGCTCCACCGATATCCAATTGCAAAGGATGTCCGTGTTCAATATTTTTATCAAACCTATCCCAAAAAGATGACCAACTTTTCGTGTGATAATGCCCCGATGACCTAAAATAATCATTGAGAACTCCGGGGGTCTTATTGATATTGGAGGTAGAGCCGTCAAATTCATAATCCATATCCAGAGCTGTCCCTACTTGATATACCAATCTACCAACTGCTTGCCTTTCTATGGTATCCGATTGTTTGTACATATATTCATTAAGCATATTGCTCCAGTCGTAATAGGTCTTGCCAAAATCTGCAAAATACGATCCTTGAGAAGCACCGCTATTGTCATTATTTGTATGAGATCCTTGCCCGTGCAATGGCCATCGATAGTAGTGCAATATCTGGCTCAATGACAAAGCAACACATCCGCCTGCATAGTGATTGGGTGTATAAAAATTGGTAACATTGATATATGTACTATCTTCGTCTTTACAATTTACCTGTCCCCAGATATCAGGTAAAAGAGGTCCGTACAGCTTGTCAAAAGATCGTGTAGAGAGTGTACTGTTTTTCCATTTAGTTCTGTTTACTTCATATAGTTTTAGCAGCTTTTTATTATTGGTGGCTTTTATAAGGAGTAATTGGTGACTCATGTCATCTCGAATCATATTGAGTAATGTGTTGTAGGGCGACTCTTCGAAAATGAAATCACTGTCAAAAGAATATGCAAGCAGAGGATATAGGCTCTTATTAGCGGTAAAAACCATAAATCCTTTGGGGTTTAACTCTACTACATATGCTATAACAGTATCGTCTTTTGTCAGAGGTTTTATATATTTATCAATACTTAAATCTCTATTAAATGATAGTAAGTAATTGTTTGCAACAAGCCTTATTTCCCTATTACTTATTTGAGCATAGGAACAAAATAAAAAAAAGATCACAAAACTTATAGATAAAAAATACTTCATCTTTGATTTATTAAAATATAAAAATTAATAGTAACTATTGATTGCACAGTTCTTCTCACACAGATTACTTGGATTTACAATTTCACGAACTTATGCACTTTACATTTAATTTTCAGATAGTACAATCCTGTTTTAAAATCTTTGATATCTATATTTTTATTTGTTATTCCTTTTTGTATTACCATACCCGATTTGTTGTAAATAGTATATTCACTTTCGGTATTTAAACCTGCAATATTAACTATATTATTAGTTGGATTTGGATAAAGTGTTATACTATTATTTTTTGAAAAAACAATAGAAATAATATTAGAATAGGTACTTCCTCCATCATAATCCATTTGCTTTAATCTGTAATAATTCAAATTTTCAGGGTTTTTATCGACAAATTCGTAATTTATCCTATCTCTGGATGTTCCATGCCCTTCTACAAAACCTAATGTTTTCCAAGTAATCCCATCAATGCTACGCTGTACTTCAAAACCCTTATTATTTATTTCAGAAAAAGTGACCCAGTTCAAAAATATATTTCCATTCGCTCTTTTAGCATTAAAATCCGCAAGTTCAATTGGAAACCATAGATCTCCAATTGTACCCCACGTTGCTCCGTGAATAGTTGCAGATCCACCTGCTTCATTAGCTGTAGTTGTACCTGAAGCTTCGTTGAAGTGGAATAGTGCTTCGGTGTTTGCATCAACAGTATATTCAGAATCATTTTTATCAGTATTAAGACCAGAAATATCTTCAGCAACATTTTTTAATCTAATCTCATCTATTTTACCTTTGAAATAGTGGTCTCCTCCTCCGTCATTTCCTATATACAAATTTCTTCCCGATATATTTCTTAATGTTTTTCCAGAATATGACGTACTTGTAACATCAATCCCATCCACATATAATTTTAATGAAGCAGGGCTTGATTTTCTTATAACTGCTACATGATGCCATTCAAAATCATCAGGCAAAACATTGTTGTTGGAATGATAATAATACCACTGTGAATTACTCGCTTGATAAATCCCAAACGAAAGTTTATTGTTTGAAGTTCCGTAGTAAAGCATATAGCAACCAAATCTTTGAACTATCCTACCTCCAGTATTTGCTCCCCCGGGTAAATTAACCCAAGCTTCAATAGTATAATTAGATGCATTTACCAAGACATCATCAGCATACTTTACATAATCATTGACCCCGTCAAATTTTAGTGTGCTCACGTTATTTTGTGCCACTATCATGCTTTGAAAGCATAAAATAGTTACAAAAATCACAAACAATTTGTTAATAATTAATCTCATTTTGGTTTTAATTTAGTTTTTTAAAAAAAATTACTTATCCCAACCTCCATTAGAGGTATTTACGCCATCGGCATTTGCTACTCCTCCGTAAGTGTAGTGTTTTAATTCTAAAACGGCCAATTCTTTACCTGGAATAGGAAAATGCAATAATGTACCTTCCTGCAAATAGTCTCTTCTTCTCATATCGAAAAATGCAATACCAAAACCTGTTTGTATAAGTTCGATATCTCTTTCGTAGAATATTGCTTTTAGTATTTGTTCTTCATTTGAAGAAGAGGATAATTTCGGAAGATTGCCTCTTGATACTCTGGTTCCGTTATTAATTATGTCTATTGCTCCGGTTAGATCACCTAAATGAACCATTGCTTCTGCCTTAATCAAATCCAATTCAGCTTTAAGAAAAATCGGAACATCGCCTGTATGAACTGATACTTTATACGGGTAACGTGTATATTCGTAATTGGAATAATGCACATAACCTCTTTCGGGTTTCATATTGTTAGAAGCATTGAATGAGAAATCGGAAGCTAAGCGAGCATCATCTGATTCTGCTGCCGGAGGATTTTGTCCATCTGCTGGAAATCTACTTGGATAATCCGTATCCATCAGATTTATAATCCTACAATCAATTCTTGCCCATCCGGGACGTACTGTATAATACCTGAAATAACTTACCCAATTAACATCGTCCATATAAACCGTAAAGTCTTCGTCAAAACCATTATTTGCATATTTCATTACTCTGTTCCAATCTATATTTTCGTTTTCAGCTTTATTTCTCGGTGCACTAACCAAAAGCCTTGCAACATAACTATTTGCTATTTTTGCTAATTCTTTAGATTTATACTCTCTACCGTTTATCCAATCATAAGGGATTTTAAAATTTTTCTTTTTGCAAATAGCAATTGCTTCATCCAATTTAGCAATAGCAGAATCTATCACTTCAGTATAATCTGAAAGTTCTACTGTTTTAGGATCAGAATATTCTGTGACGATAAATGTTTTGTCATAAACCAAGCCCATATAACCAAGTGTTACACCCTGAATAAATTTAGCATAAGCGGTTATCATTTTTGTATCTCTCCCATTATTTCCCAGTTTCATCCCTTCGTTAATCTTTTTCAAAACATCATTCATCTGGCTATTTGTAGCGTGCATACTTGAATAATACTTTTCAAAAATATTGGCATAAGTGTATGATACATCATTATTGAAAGCTTTTCTCGGTTCATCGGACAAATGATACATACCGCTATTAGCCCATGAGCAAGTGCCTTGATCTGCTGCTACCCACATTGCCATTCTAGGAGATAAACTGGAGTTCATAGCCATAAACCAATTGTAAAAACCGGCTTTTGCAATATTTGCCACATCTTCCGGATTTTTTAGAGCTTTATCATAATCAGGTAAATTGTCATATTCTACGTTCAAATCTTTGTGGCATGATGAAAATAATAAAAACCCTGTAATCAATAGTAAGGATGATAAAAATTTTATACTTGTTTTCATTTTTTTATAATTTTAAAAGGTCAATTTAATTGAAGCGGAATAAGTTCTGAAATTTGGATAGCCAAAATCATCAAATGGATAATTGGACAAATCCGAACCGGAGGCAACCTCAGGATCATATCCTTTATAATCCGTTATTGTTAACAAGTTCCTCGCCTCTATACCTATTTTAATACCTCGGATATATCCTCTAAAAATACTTTTTAGTATTGATTTATTCAAATTATAACTCAATGCTACTTCTCTCAATTTTACAAACGAACCATCTTCGATAAAATACGAGTTTACTGCCGTATTTTTATAGAAAGTGCTATAATAATTAATTGTTTTCTTTTCGCCTTCTGCTTTTTCACTTTGGTCAAATTCTTTAGCTCTTAAATCTCTGTAGGAATATTGCCTTGTGTTGTTATATACATCACCGCCATTTTTCCATGCTATTAAAAAATATAGATTGAGCCCCTTAAAATTTATAGTATTTCCTAAGGATAGGTTGAAGTCTGCTCCTCCTGAACCAATAGCTACTTTATCTGCTAATCCGTCATTGTCTTTGTCGAAATTAATCGGAATTTCATCAACAGTCCCCTGACTACCTTTTGGTACTACATAACCATCTGAATTAACCTCATAATCATCTATGGTTTTACCTTCAGGTAATTGTTCCTTCATTTGTTCAAGCGTTGTCACCCATTTGTAACCGTACATCATTCCAAAAGTTTCTCCTTCTTTGTAGAAGAATGCTTTTTTAGGACCTTTTTTATATGGCGGTACATCAAGTTTTAATATTTTTTGTCTTATTCTATCAAATATCAAATTGGCTTTCCATATGAAATCTTTTTGTTTTATAATATCCATTTTCAGATTAGCTTCGATAGCGTTACTCCCAATTGTACCTATATTTTGCCATTGATATTCATATCCTCCATAATGTGATGGTAGGGGTGCTTTGTCAATAGCGTTTTTAGTTACAGAGTTAGAATAAATAGTTTCAAAGGAGAATCTGTTTAAGAAATCCATGTAAAATCCTAATTCAAATTCTTTTGTGTTTGATGGTTTTAAGTTTTTATTTCCGACACTACGTTTGGTTGCTTTTCCATTATAAATATCCCAAGTTTCGTATTGATTGGAATATTCTGGACGTTGACCGGAAGTACCAATCGCTGCTCTTATCTTTAATTCATCAATACCCTTGATTTTAATATCTTCTGTCAATCTATATGCTGTTGAAATCCTATAATACGGATTCCATCTTACATTTTCACCAAATAATGATGAACCATCGATCCGATACAAAGCTGAAAAGAGGTACTTATCTTTATAATCAAAATCAGTAATGCCAAAATAATTGATCGAAACAATATCTCCTTTATATGAATTGAGAGAAGCTTTGGTTTGATCAGTATTATTCAAATGTGGTACTCCACTAAAAATAAAACCTTTCCCTGTTACTGTCTCATTAGTATAATGTGTGTTTTCATACAAGTAACTCAGTTTTAATTTTGTAGTAAACTCACCAAATCTTTTATTTGCATTTAAGGTCAATTGGGTATTCTTATTAAACTCTCTATAATTTCTTTTATATAATTTACCGTCAAAATCGCTTTTGTTATTGACCAAATATCCTTTTGGGGTAATAGTAGTCCAATCTTTGTTTCTAAATTCGTAGGTGTATTTGGCATCAGCAGTCAACCAATTAGTCAAATAATAATTTAATTTTACATTTCCTACGACACTAAATCTATTTTCTTCTTTCTTTTTATATGCAAGAGGATATAATGGATTTTCGGCAATAAACCAATCATCAGGTAAGATTTTATAATCGGTACTGTCGGAGTTTTTTGCTCTCAAATCAATATCCGGTGACATAAATAATACATCCTGAAAAGACTTGTAAGATCCGGGGTTATTTGATTTTGTTTTTATTATTAGATTGGATGTAGATATCTTTAATTTGTCTGAAATAAATCTATCCATATTTACTTTAATATTATTTCTTTGATAACCTTTAGTGTTAAAAATAATACCCTCTTGGTTATTGTTTTCAAATGAAATCAAAAAATTTGTCTTTTCCTCATTTCCGGTAATTCCGATATATTCAGTATGGTATAATCCATTTTTGAAAAATAAATCTTGATTGTCATATAATCTTGCATATGGTTGGTCTGCATATGAGTTTTCTGTTAATGACCTACTGCCACTTATTTTTATGTCATTGTAATAATATACTCCGTCATATCTGGTATATGGATATTTTTGCCAAGCGGTATCCAAAACATAAGGATGATGGGTAGCAAGTTCAAGTTTTTTTGAGATCTTTTGATATCCCATTTCAGATCTAAATGTTATTGTTGATGCTCCAGCATCATTCTTTTTTCCTCTCTTAGATACAAGTACGATAACTCCATTTCCGGCTTTGGAGCCGTACAATGCAGCTGCAGCTGCACCTTTTACCACTTCAAATGATTCGATGTCATCCAAATTGATATCTGCTAGATTTGTACTGATTATACTCCCATCCAATATAATCATTGGAGACTGGTTGCCGGTTAATGATGTAGAACCCCGAAGTCTCATTGTAGAACCACTACCGGGAAGTCCATTTGCATGAATAACCTTTAAGCCGGCTACTTTGCTCTGTAAAGCGCCTGCTGCTGAAGAAGAATGAGCTTCTTTCAAATCATCTCCATTGACACTTACTACACTAACCGTTAATTTTTTCTTTGGTGTAGCAGAAGCAACTCCGGAAATAATCACTTCATCCAATCCATAGGAGTCACTATCCATGTAAATCAATAGTTCTTTATTTCCTTCGATATCAAGCTCTTGTGTTTTCATACCTATATAGCTAAAAACAAGTGTTTTGTCTCCTTTTTCAAGATTAAATGAAAAATTTCCGTCAATGTCAGTAATAGTCCCTCTAGTTGTCCCTTTAACCACAACACTAACACCAATCAAAGGAGAATTGTCTTGTTTATCTAGCACCTTTCCTTTAATAGTGTTAAGAGAGGTTTGTTGCAATATGTCGTGTTTTTCAGCAATCGCATTAGATTTGGTTACACTAACCAAAAGCAAAGCTGCAATTAAAAAATTCTTTATTAAATTTTGGAATTTCATATGTTTTTGCTTTGTTGTTAAAAAATATTCTTTATTAATCCGGTTTAATAAGCTTTGAAACAAACAATTTTGATTTGTTTTGAAGTTTCAAAATGTACATCCCTTTAGGTAAGTTGTTGGTCTTCACGATACACATACCTGACTCTATTTTACTGTATATTAATCTTCCTTCAGATGAATATAAACTAATTGTGTATTCCCCATTGAGTTTAATATTGATTTGATTGTGGAAAGGATTCGGATAAAAATCTGCTTTCCCCACAAATACATCATCATTAGCTGTACTATGTCTTATGTATTTTACGGTATTTGACCAGCTGTCTGTATACCACTTTCCATTGACTTTTGCTTTTACTCTAAAAGTATACTCTTTAATTTCGGGATCAATATCCATACTAAAATAATGAGCTGTTAATGTATCAGATATTTTTGTCCATCCTGATTCGTCAGTTTTATATTGCAATTCAAATGTTTCCGGTAGTAAGACTTTGCTCACATTCCAAGTAATTGAAAACTCTGTTGAATCATTATTTATTTGAAGTTCATTTAGCATTGGTGTAGGAATAAAATCAATAATCCCGTGGTCTATTTTATTGTAACCACCTACTTTAAACCCATTTCGTATTTTGTACCATCCATTGGACGTTCCCCACCATCCCATGTTGACATGATGATATTCAGAACCATTGTCGTATTTGAATCCATCACATACTATTGAATGTCCTGCTCCATTACTCGCACTTATGGAAAAAATTACAGGAGTTTTATGAACCAGATTACTGTCTACTGTTTTCCAAAATATAAATGAAGATGCAGGCACTTCTCTGGCAATAAACCTAAAGTAATTTTTTCCTGCTTTAGGTATTCTATTTACATTTGAAGTAGAGCCATTAAACTCAAAATCCATGTCAAGTGCTACCGCCGAATGATATACCAATTCGCCAAGGGCTTCGCGTTGCTTTAAGCTCGTGTTTTTATAGTTGTATCTATCTAAAATATTCTCCCATTCATATTCTGTCTTACCGTAATCAACCTGATATGTGCCATTTGACGAACCTTTATTGTCAGAATACTTGTGTTTTCCCATTCCTTTTATTGGCCATTGATAATATTGAAGTAATGTAGAAAGTGAGACCGCTACACATCCCGGAGCATAATTATTTGGAGTAAATAGATTAGAGACATTTATAAGTTTATCGTCGTTATCATAGCAATTTACCTGTCCGTACAGAGATTTCACTAAAGGACCTACTGTCCGGTTATTTGGATTTCTAAATAAATCCGTTTGTCTATGTGTGTTTTTTTCTTCATTCAGAAAAGAAGATACAAGTTTAAGCTTAGATTCTTTCAGGGAAAAATTATTTTCAAAAGAAAAGCCTATAACATCAAAGTTATTAGCTGAAACTAACAGGAAGCCGATAGGATTTAGTTGAAATAAGTATACGGAATTATTTTCACCTAAATCTATTAATTTAGCTCCTTTTATATTATAATTGGCAATATTATTAGAATAATGGTTTACAAAATTTTCTGCAATACTACTTGCTTTGTATTCTGAAAAAACCTGTCCGGTTATTATTGATTTTGAAAAGAAAAAAGCAATAATTAAAAACGAAATGCGACTAAATTGAATAAAACTAGTGAATTTCATATTCCTTCTCATATTAGTGTGAAAATAATCCTGTATAAATCTTGAAAATTATACAAAAAAAACAAACCGGCAAATATAATAAAAGTGCATCTAAATAGCTAGATGCACTTTTACAAAATACATTTATTTTACAACTAAAATCTTTTTAGTGATTTGTTTATCATCTACTTTAAAAGCACATAAATAAGTACCGTTTTTTAATCCGTTCGTTGATATATCAATACTGTATTTACCTTGAATCTGACTGCCAAGATCTCTATTGTACACAATTTGCCCATCAATAGAATAGATTAAAAGTTTCACATTAGCTTTTTTAGCTAAGTCGTAAGAAAGGATTGTGTGATTTTGAACGGGATTCGGATAAATTTCAATATCACTTACATACCCTTTGATTTCGTTTACATCATTAGTTATACTTTCAAAAAATGCCAAAACTTCTTGAAATAACTGATCAAGATTGTCTTGGTCGTCCAATCTTGCTGTTTCAAATGCAGAAGTTATAATTCTGGACTTTCCATTCTTTTTGTAAACCATAGCGTAAAATGGATTTAAAATATAATCAGATGGTCCTAATTTGTATATTCCAAGAGCATCATCAGTCAATGCATAAGCATCGACACGCCACAATTTTGAATAAGACCATTCAATTGGGTCTAGTTCACATATACCGTTATCAAGAACTACATCTAACTGGGGAACACCTTTTTTGCTATCAGCATCAGTATGAGATTTGGCAACATAAGTCTTTATGCCCAGATAATCGTAAACAAAATCACCTACTTTGAAGTCAGCTACAGGAGGATTTCCATAAATGTCATATAGATAATCTGTTCCCTGCACCCACAACAAACCACCATTGTCAAGATAAGTCATCAACGGCGCATTAAATTTAATATTGGAAGAATCGGAAACATCCCATATTTTCAAGTTCGTTTGATCATTGCTTGTGTACCAAATTACCACATCAAAAGCCTGCAACATATCCAAAGTCGGGATATCGTCTGTTTCAACTGTTCTATAAACCAATTTGTTTATGTTATTATTTATAAGAGCAGTGTCCAGTTCCAAATACCTTGTTAATCCACCCTTACCTGACCAATTGCCATCTGCAACTAAAAGCACTTCAAAATCTGAAGCATCACCTTGATTACTAATAGTGATATCCATTGATGCCTTAACACCTGAACCGTCGGAAGCTGTAGCAACAACTGTTACTGTACCATTACCAAAACTAACAGGACTGGTAGTCAATAGACCATTTTGATCTATTGCAGCAAAACAGGTATTATTTTCCAAACTCCATACTACATTTTTATCTGTTGCGTCATCAGGAAGAACGGTGGTACTAAACTGAAGTGAACCGCCTTTTGTATCTATTGTAGTTTTGTTCCCGTCGGTTGACAAAGTAATACTTTCAACAAATTTAGTTTCTTTTTTTGCAAATTGTTTGAAATATCTCAATCCTTGTGCATACAAAGTATCCAATCTCCATTGAGCATCAAGCTTGCCGGTTTCAGTAGCAAAAGTCATAATCTTTGCTTCTCCGGATTCATTATAAATTGCTCCAGCATACCCTCCCAAGTCATATTCTGCAGGTCCCATTTTATACAAAGCTTTAGCGCTATCTGTTGGAATCATAGCATCAGCAAAATACATAGTTGCCCAATGCCATTTTAAAGTATCCAAAGAGAATATTCCATTTGCAGTATCTACTTCAAAGAAAGGAACGCCATCCGAATAAACACCGTCATCTTTATGTGATTGAGCTACATAAGTAGAAATACCAAGATAGTCATAAACAAAATCTCCAACACTAAACGTATCCGGAGCTCCTTTATAAAGGTCATAAAGAAAATCCAACCCTTGTAACCACAACATACCCCCATTATCTAAATATGTTTTTAATTCGGTATTTACCGTATCTGAAGCATTCCACAAATATAGTCCACCACTATCATTGCCTGTATACCATATCACAACATCAAAATCATCCATAAAATCAGCAGTAGGAGAAGCATTCTTATCTACAGTATTGAAATAAGAAAAAGGCAAGCCCAAATCATTTAAGGCTGTTTTCAATGCATCTGCCCTTTCCGGATTTTTCCCGTTATCATTTACCAACAATATAGATTGTGATTGTATTGATAATGTAGCAAATAATAAAATAACTGTTAAAATAGTGTAAAGTTTTTTCATAATTAATTGTTTTTTATTGAATAAATTAATTTACAGTTTACTTTTAAACAAAAGCGTGAAGACAAATATAGTTAATAACAAGCAATTTTGGTAAAAATATTGTTAAATACTATCACAAAGTGGTTATTTAGATGTGTTTCAAATAAAAACCAATGGCTTTTTGAATCAGATGAAAATTATTTTATGTCATTTTTATTTTGTTATATTTGTTGCATATACAACAGAGTTTTGTAAAAAATTTTGTGGTAATTACGAAATAGAATAAACACAATACGTATGAAAAATTTACTCTTATTAATTGGATTAATTATTTTTTCCTTTCAAGAATCTATGGCTTGTACTACTGCCGTAATCTCAGGTAAACATACAAAAAATGGGCGACCCATGCTTTGGAAGCACAGAGACACTTGGGCTATAAATAACAAAATCATGACATTTAATGATGGTAAATACAGCTATATCGGATTGGTCAATTCTAAAGATAAATCGGGTAAGAGTATTTGGATTGGATACAATAGTGCCGGCTTTGCCATAATGAATAGTGCCAGCTACAACCTGAACAATGATACAATCACTCAAACGGGAACAGAAGGAAGGCTCATGAAAGAGGCTTTACAAAAATGTGCTACTATTGATGAATTTGAAGCTATGCTCAAAGCTATGGATAAACCCACAAGACTCGAAGCTAATTTTGGAGTAATTGATGCGCAAGGTGGTGCTGCATATTTTGAATTAGGTAATTTTATTATCAAAAAATTTGATGCAAATGATGTCACTGTTGCACCTTACGGATATATTATAAGAACGAATCATTCAATATCCGGTGATTTAGGAAAAGGTGGTGGTTATATCAGATACGTTACTACTAATCGAGAATTTATGCAAGCTATAAAAGAAGATAGGCTTTCTCCAAAAACTATCATTCAAAAATGCAGTAGAAACATGACAAATTCTTTGACAAATGTAGATTTGAATTCTTTTGATAATATAAAAGAAAATCATCCTACTTATGTTTCTTTTACTGACTATATCCCTCGACGAGGAACTTCTTCTTCAGTTGTAGTTGAGGGGGTAAACAAAGGAGAAAACACGAATAATGTCGTTATGTGGGCAGTTCTTGGTTGGCCACTTGCTTCCGTATGTATTCCTCTCTGGCTTACAGACAAAGTAGAACTACCCAAAATAGTACAATATCAAGAAAATTTGAAAGATTCTCCATTGTGCAATATGGCACTACAAGCAAAAAGATTCGCTTATTCATACAAATGGGGCTACAGTTACAAGTATTATATAAATGTCAATGCTTTGCTCAATGCTGATAATACAGGACTGATTCAACTTGTTACCCCTATGGAAAATAAGATTTTTCGGAAAGCAGATGAAATGATAAATTCTTGGGAAAATATAGATTATACTAAAGTGAAAGAATTTTATAAATGGATCGATAGCCAATTACCGGTATTTTACAAGGAGAATTGGGATATAACTCCTAAAAATTAAAATGGAATCCAAACAAAAATGTGAAATTTCCTAAAACATTTACCTCCTTATATTCAGATGCGAGTATATACACTATTAACGGGGATAATATTTGGGATTATCTTGATATTTGATTAAATTGCGGTCACAATATAAAAAACTTAAACTATGAAATATAAAAATATAATACATTCTATCGGTTCAATATTACTATTGATAACTATTATATCTTGTAATAAGTCTTATACACAAAAAGAATATAATAACAATCAAAAATCTTTGAAAATAAATGTAGGTGTTTTTAACGGTAATGGAGCAAGTCCGATTTGTGTGATTGAAACAATGGAAGCCTTGAAAATAGATGCCGGCATTATTCCGGTGGAAATATCAGGAGCAGATATTATGTCCGGAAAGCTAGACATGCTTGATGTTATTGTTTTTCCGGGTGGCAGTGGAAGCAAAGAGTACAACAATATGGGTCAATTGGCTGCTGAAAAAGTAAAAGAATTTGGAGGGCGGAAAAATAAAGGTATTGTAGGCATCTGTGCAGGGGGATATCTACTTTCCACAACACCAACCTATGAAAACTTGAAAGTTTTGGGGGTTGCGCATACCAGAAAATATTATGATAGAGGGCGTGGTTTGATTGGTTTTAGTCTAAATGAAGAAGGCAAAAAGATTTTTTATGAATTAAAGAATACCGATTCTCTTTATGTGCAATATTACGATGGTCCGATGTTTGAAAATACTACAGGATTAAGTGTATTGGGGACTATTAATAGTGATATAGCTACACATAAAGGCTATCCGCATAATTTTACTCAAGGAAAACCCGCATTTTTTACTAAAAATTATGGTGAAGGAAAAGTATTTGTATCGGTAGGTCACCCCGAGGCTACTGCCGGAATGAGGTGGATTGTCCCCCGAATGGCAAGATGGGTAAGCAATAATAAACTGGTTACTTACCAAGATGATTTGATTAGACCACAAATTAATACCAAAGAAGTTCTTTTTTATAGAGAACAAAGTAAACGGGAATCAAAACTATTTTGGGAATTGTCAAGTGAAAATACAAAGATCATACTTAGTGCTATTGACAAACTACATAGTCTTAGGTCACGACCTTCTATTAGATGGTCAATTGGTTTGTTGCGCCACAAAGATAGAGATGTACGTCTAAAAGCAGCACGATACATATTGGAATCAGAATATACCGATGCTATTCCGGATATGGAGGCAGCTGTAAGAATCGAAAAAAACGAGGGTTTAAAAAATGAAATGAAAGCTATTTTGCGAAAGCTAAAAGGATATATTAATAAATAGCGACTGTCCATAAAATCATTAAAATATAAAAATCAAACAATTTAAAGACAGACAATAGGAATTACATAATTATACAGGTCAAAAATAATTGAATCAAAAATCAAAAAGATTTTTCCGGACTTATCGTAGTGTTTAATAAAATAAAGGGCATTGGCTTATTTTTCTTACCTTTGTTAAAAATTTATTGTATATAGTGAATATCAAAAATCAATTATACCAAATTTGTCTTGAAAACATTAATAAAAGAATCTCAACAATTGAGAAACGGCTTAATGCTATGGTTGAAGCTCGAAATAGTGAAACAAAATGTGTGGTTGGTGATAAACACGAAACCGGAAGAACCATGATGCACCTGGAAGAGGAAAAGAGCAGAATGCAGTATATGGAAGTAGTCAAAGAACGGGAAAATTTATTAAAAATTGATTGTGAAAAAGATTATGAAAAAGTTGAGGTTGGGAGTTTGGTCAACACAAGCAATGGGGATTTTTTTATAACAATTGGTATTGGTAGGGTAATTTTAGGTAATAAAACATATTACTGCATTTCACAAGTATCTCCGATTGGATTAAAAATGATAGGAAAATCCATTGGAGAAACATTTGTTTTTAGTAATACTCCTATCACAATAAAAAGTATATTATAATGTTGTCAAAAATTGCAAAAACAATAGCTACTGCCTTGGGCTGCGGATATGCTCCTAAAGCTCCCGGCACTATAGGTTCAATATTCGGAGTAATCTTATTTTACATTTTTAATACTCTTTTGCTCCGTATAACTAACAATGATACGATCATTGTCTTGTCCAATACAGTACTGATAATTTTTACTTTTATTATTGGTGTTTGGGCTATAACGAAAGTTCATCAAGAATGGAAACATGACTCAGGCAAGATTGTGATAGATGAGGTTGTTGGTGTATTTATAACACTATTTCTCGTTCCGATTGATTGGAAGTATTATTTAATGGGTTTAGTATTATTTAGAATTTTTGATATTTGGAAACCACTTTACATTAGGAAAATAGACAATATGAATAGTGATTGGAGCGTAATGTTTGATGATGTTCTAGCTGGTATTTATAGTTTTATTGTGATGATAATTACACTATCAATTTTATAAAATAATCTTTTAGCAATATTTATATTTTCATAAGCCTACTACTTAATATAATGTCGCCATTATAGTGCGTTGCCTTCATAATATCAATCGAAAATGCAAAATCAATATTCTACGAAAGTATCTTCAGTTTGTTTTGTCTCCTAGGTTTTCTGTTTGCCTTGTAGCACTCTTTCTGAAATTAAGAATATCGCAGGTTTTTTTGAAATTGGGTTTTCTCGGGTTACAACAGGTGTTTTGTATACTTCTTCTATGTCTTCATAATTCAAAACATCGCTTGCTGACCCAGACTTATGAATATGACCATTATTCATCATAACAATATTGTCACAATACTCCCCTGCTAGATTCAAATCGTGAATAATCATAATTACTGTTAAGTCATATTGATTGTTTAGTCGTTGCAAAAGATTTAATATTCGTACTTGATGTGCAATATCCAAGTGTGAGGTAGGTTCATCTAAAAGCAATATTTCGGGCTCTTGAGTAAGTGCTTTGGCTATTGATATCAACTGCTGTTCACCACCGCTCAATTCAGAAAACAGGGTATCCTTGTATTTAAAAACGCCTGTCATTTTCATATATTTCTCGGCTAATCGAAAGTCCTCTGTAGTTTCAAGAAATTGAAATGGTTTTTTATACGGAAACCTCCCCATCAAAACATATTCCTCAACTGTAATGTTTGGAGTTTCTATTTTCTGAGTAACAATAGCAAATTTTTGAGCTTTTTGTTTAATAGTAAATTCCTTTAAGTTTCTATTCTTAAAATATATATTACCTGAATTTATGGGAATTTCTCCGGTTATACCCCTGAAAAGTGTGGTTTTTCCCGAACCATTAGGGCCTATTATTCCGGTAAAACTACCTTTTATTACCTCAAAATTAATGCTCTTTAACATAAACTTACCCGGATAACCACAGACAATATTCTCTATTTCTAATTGCCTTTTCATATCATTTGCTAGATTTGGTCAATGCGATAATAAAAATTACTCCTCCTATAATTCCGGTTATCACACCAATTGGTAGTTCATTGGGAGCAATGATCATTCTCGCTAAAATATCTGATAATAACAAAAAAATCGCTCCACCCAAAAATGAACTAATTATTAATATCCTAAAATCAGATCCTACAAAATATCTAACCAAATGCGGTATAATCAAACCTACAAAACCTATTATTCCTGCGACAGAAACACTTATTCCCGTCATAACCGAAGCGAAAACAAATAGTATTTTTATTGTTGTTGTTGTATCAATTCCCAGATGTTTAGCATTAGATTCTCCGAGTCTAAGCGCATTAAGATGTCCGGCAAAAAAGTATATAAACAACAAACCCATCAAAGATGCAAAGAATACTATTTTTATTAAAAAAATATTGGGCTCTTCTAGAGAACCCATTGTCCAAAAAACAATACTTTGAAGATTTTCTGAAGTTGTAGTTGCCATTATAAACATAATGATTGATGAGGTCATAAAACTAATCATAACTCCGGTTAGAAGGACTGTATTTATATTGATATTTTGTTTTCTTAGACTGATAAAATATAAAATTATTATCATAGCAACAGAACCCAATATTCCGAATATAGGTAAAGTAATACCTTGAAATACTTGTTGGATATTGAAGACTATTGCAAGTGATACTCCCAATGCTGCACCTCCGGAAATACCTAACGTGTAGGGCTCTACGAGAGGGTTGCGATATATCCCTTGAAGCACCAACCCGGAGATACTCAAAGAGCCACCAACAGCAGCACCTAGTACTATTCGGGGAATTCTTATATTTAATAGTATTGAATATTCGATACCTTCTTTTTTTGTTAATATATTTATTATTTGCGAAAAGGAAAAGTTAATCTCACCTAGTGACAATGCCAAAAAGATAACAGCAAGAAGTATTGTCAACAAAATTAAAACTATATTAATCCAATTCAAGTACTTTTTTCTCATCATATCAAAAGTACATTTTTTTAATCATAAATTCCAATGTATTTACAAAGTTTGTTACCGTAGGAAGTGATGCTGTCCCTGCATCAATCAAAAAGATTTTATTGTTTTTTACCGCTGAAATATCCTTGTATTGTTGCCAAGTTTTCCTTTCATCATCTCCTGATGTTCCCATTGTAGTAATAAAAATAAAATCCGGATTGCGCAGCAGCACACTTTCCCTACTCACTATATATTTATTCATATCATAAAACAGATTGATTCCACCCGAAAGCCTTATAAGTTCATCCATATAAGTATCAGGAATAACAGTAGCAATTGGATTTGAGCCTAGTTGAAAAAGAATTTTCGGCATTTTATTTTGTTTTGATATCAATTCTGTTAGACTATCTATTTTTGTCTGTGCTTTTTTAACAATGGCTTTTGCTTTATCTTCTTTTCCTGTTTTTTTCCCAAGGTTTACGAAATTATTTGCTATTGACTTAAATGAATTAGCCTTATTATACACAAAAACATTGATACCGTTTTTTTTCAAAATATCTATTGTAGATTGTTTGGTTAATCTTGTGGCGCAAACGATATGCGGTTTTAGCAAAATGATTTTTTCTTCATTTGTTTCAAGCGCAGACCCTACAATCAAGTCTTTATTATCTTTAGCGATTTTACAATATGATGTAGCTCCAACAATATTATGTTTAAGCCCCAGTTCCACCAATTCATCTGAAATAGAAGCAGCAAGAGATACTATTTTTAGACCTGCTGTATTACCCTGTTTGTTATCATTTTTATGTGTACAACCGGACAGTACAAAAAATAATAAAAATATATAATTAAAAATATATTTCATGTTATCGGTTTGTTTTAAGGCTTTCTTCATATGCAATTTCCATTTCTTGGTAAAACTCTTCACCGTATTTACGGATAAGTGCATTTTTAACAAATTTAAAAACCGGTATTTTATTTCTTTTACCAAGAGAACAGGCTTGACTACATAGATCCCATTCATAATAATTGAGTGCCTCAAAGCCTTGAATATCGCTTTTGTTTATTCTGACCGGAAATAATTCACAAGATATCGGCTTTTTCCATTCAGTCTTTCCTTGCCTATATAATGTTTCTAATGCACAATAACCAATACCTTGTTCGTTCTTTACTAAAAACACACAAGAGCCATCATCCATTAGATTGGTACCAATAAAATCTCTTTCAACTCCCCCGACTCCCCCACTTCCGCTTTGAAGTGTCACATCAGACGGAATTTCATAATATTTGGAGAACCCCTCCTTTTCTATTTTCTTTCTGTTTTCTACGGGTAAAAGCGGCAAAACTTGATTCAATATTTTTTCTGCTTCACGTATTTCACCATGAGACATCGGAGCACCGTAATCTCCCTCCCAACAGCAAGCTCCCTTGCATTTTTCCATATCGCATTGAAAATACTCTTCAAAAAGAGAGTCACTTATTAATATATCATTTATCAAAAACATATCTAACTGTAGTTTTTAGTTGGGAACCATCAATATCAATGATTCTATAGGCTGGAACGGTATGATATGTCTTAAAGTCCTCTTCAAACATATCAATTTGCAAATAAAGCGAAGGAGTAATAAACATACTAACATTTTTATACATTAGCGAAATCTCATTGTGATAATGTCCTGTAAAAACATACTTTGTATTGTTGGTCAACCCACAGATTTCAACAAATTCATCTGTTTGTTGGAAGGCATATTTTTTATCCATATGTGGTACACCGGATTTAAATGGAGGATGATGCATAAAAATAATCGGGCTTTCGTCCTTGATTCCAATAATCTGTTGTCTAAACCAATCCAATTGCTTTTTGCTGCAATAGCCTTTGATTGTATCTAAAAATATGATGTTGGGTTTTACAAAATAATAGAGTTCATTGTCGGTTAAATAATAGTTTTTACCAAATACTTTTGCCAATGTATTTGCATCATCGTGATTGCCTCCAATAACGAAGTGATTATTTATATTGTTATTATTCAACTGCTGTTTTATCCATTTGTAAATAGGTTCGTCTCCTTCTGTGATAGACAAATCTCCTGTTAAAACCACTAGATCATAGTTTATTTTATGTATATCTTCCAATACTTTTATGAAATTGTTTCTGGTGTTGACACCATCAATAATCTCGTCTTTTGGATAGATATGTAAATCTGTTATTTGTATAATTCTCACAGTGCTTTATGTTTTTAACGATTACAAAAGTACATTAATTTATATAGTGTCTGTCCATAAAGTCATCAAAATTTAAAAAAAATCTTTTTGCAATTTGCTGAGTTTTCTTGCAGACATTGTATTTATGTACTTGATTTTAAAATAAATTTGTATTTTGCAAACTGTTTGTTGTAACTATAGAAAATTATTGCTTAATGTACAATGGAGTATTGCTTAAACTGCTGCTTTTAGTTGGTTTGTTTTGGTCTTGCCATAGTGAAAATAAAAAGTCACCTAAAAAGATTACTTCTTGCGCTTATATCCCTAAAGACAATACTTTAGAATATCTTGATTCAATAATTCTGTTAAACAATGAAAATGTTTTAGATAGTATTTGTATTAATTATCGTAAAAAAAATATTGAAACCCAAATATACTTCAATTCAATATTAATAAAACACTACACCCACAACTACAATTTAAAAAAAGCAAAGATTTTAATCCGATATAATGACTCTTTGTATAAACAAAATAAAATACAAAGCGATTTGTTAAATGCACAGTATTTGGAGTCCAAAGGTGTTTTCTGTTCTTATAATTATCAGCTTGATTCTGCTATTCTGTATATAAATAAAGCTATTAGTATTTATAATAAAGGCAGTAAGCATTTGTGCAAAGAACTGCTATACTGTTACAAGGATATGAGTATTGCGCATTTTTATTTTGGTGGCAAATTGGATAGCGCTAGATTTTATTTAAAAAAGCAAGAAAATCTTTTTGATAAAGACTTCGTTGACCATGAAATGATGTATTCCAATTATTATATCCAAGCCAACATTCATAAAAAACTACTAAACCATTCTCTTAGTTTAACTTATGTTAATCTAGCGATAAAGGAATTGGAACAATACGAAAATATTGATTCAACTGGACTCTCTTTAACTTATGGTTTGAAAGCTGACATTGAGTATCAATATAATTTGTTTAAACAATCTGTTGAAGACAATAAAAAATCTATCTCATACTTGAATAATAACAATCTAAAAGTCAAGAAGAATTTATATGTTGGTATTATTAACGTATTAACAGCAATGGACTCCATAGAATTGTGCTATAAATATATAGACACATTGTATAGTATAGAACCGAGTGATATTAATACAATAGCTTTGACATATAAGTTAAAAGCAACTATTGACGAAAATCATAACAAACTTATAGAGGCGAAAAATAATTATCTAAAAGCAATCAAACTATATGAATCTAATAATCTAAATGCCAAGTATTTTTATGCAGAAACATGCTTATTTTATAGCGATGTGCTGAGGCGTTTAAAAAAATATGATAAAGCTATTGAATATGGGAAAAAAGCAATTTATGCGCATTTTGATACTAGCTGTATTTCTTTTAGTGTACTTTCAAGTGACCCAAGGTCTATTAATTTTTTATCAGGATTATTGAAAACATATTCTTATAAATACAAAGACACAAATAATGCAAAAGACAAGCTTTCAGCGATAAAACTATATAGTTTAACCGACAGCTTAATTATATATTCGTACAATCATTTTGATGATGATGTTATTAATTCAAATCAATCTGATCTTGACAATTATTATTATGAAAAACTGACTTTTTATTCAAATATATATTCAAAATCAAATAAAAGGAAGTACTTAAATGAAATAGTTGGTGTTTTTAATGAGTACAAAGGCAAAGCACTACTCAGGGAACGCCTATTAAATAACTCTAACCTTGGTACTAACGACTCAATATTCATGTTAAAAAGAAAAGTTGACGAAATAAAGTACAATATTGAAGAAAAAAATGGAAAAAAAGATTCTTTAAACTATAATTTAAACCGGACACTTAAAAATTTAGAATTTTATAGTAAAAGGAAAACTATCAATTACAAAACGGGAGAAACTAATAATCTACTTGATAAAATCGAAAACTACTGTACTAAAAACAAATGTATCATTATTGATTATTTTATTCCTGATAATATTAGTCCAAATGATTTAGGTTATATTTTTATTTCAGATGGTCTTTCTTCGAATGTAATTCAAATAACAGATATACAAGAGTTGAATTCCCAATGCGATAGTTTGTACTACCTCTATTCTTCATACTCAAAAGATACCTCTAGAGTCAAAAACTTAGAATTAAAACTATATAATAAATTATTGTTTTTTATCGACAAATATGAAAGAGAAAACATTGAATCTATTGTGATTATTCCGGATGAGAATCTTTGTAAAGTTCCTTTTGAGCTACTTGGCACAACTAATGAAGGAATATTATTAAATAAATTTGATATTTCCTATGGATATTCTATTGATAATTTGCTTTTATCAAAAAAATATCAATCAAAAAACAATAAAGTTTTAGTTTTTGCTCACTCTGATTCAAATACAATTTTAGGAGATGCGGAAGACGACTTATCGGAAATTCCGGGTTCTTTTATAGAAGCAAAAGCAATAAAGAATATATATAAAAACGATAGTAAATGTTTTACAGGTTACAATGCAACAAAGGAGAATTTTATTAAATACGCCCATGATTTTTCTATTGTTCATCTCGCTTTACATGGTAAATCAGATCAAAACTCAAGATTTAAAAGTAAAATTTATTTTAGAAAATATAAAAAAATATCCGAGCTCTATCCTCATGAATTAATGAAATATAGAATTCGTCCTGATTTGCTTGTGTTAAGCGCTTGTGAAACTGCTAACGGTAAACTTATTGGTCACGAATCAATGTATAGCGTAAGTAGGGCTTTTTATGCCAGCGGCGCAAAAAAAATTATTTCTTCTCTTTGGGAATTAGATGATGAAGCCTCAAAAAAGATATTTAGAAACTTCTACTCGATAATTAGTAAGAATAAGAGTATTAGTTATTCAAAAGCTTTAAGACAATCAAAGTTAAAGTATCTGAATTCAATAAAATATAATTCAGCAAAAATGTCCCTTATCGGTAATTTGGTACTTTATAAATAGTTTCAGTGAAATAGATAGTCAGAGGGTAGCAGAGCAAAAAAACATAAATATGTTGATTACGGGATTAGCTTAATTCAGATTGGGTCTATCGTTCTGAATTAAGGTATCCATACAGCAGAATCAATTCCGGCATAACCATAGACAATAGGAATACTGCTACTACTTACTACTGATAAAGTACATCTTTCCCAAGCTAAAGTCATATTACTATTTGCTTCCATTACCAGTATATCACCACAATCATTAAAAATGTATGTGAATTCTGAAGCAGATCCGAAATAATTTAGAGGTTTGGATGCCGGAGGTAAATTAGGTTTTGTCCCTTTTTTTTGGGGTCCACTATCTTTTGAAAGAGATTTTTTTGGTGTATGCAAATTAAAAGCAAGTTTATCTACTCCAGAAGGATATTGTTTTATGACATTTCCTAAATTAATAACAACATTTGATTTTTTTGTTAGAAAGAAAAACAACATATCACCAAAATTGAAATTGGAATATATACCATTGTAATTAAAATAAGCAATGTTTTCACCATTTAAATTCACTAATCCAAACTCGTTTGAAAGAGCTTTTGCAACGATAGTACCTAAAACAATTTGTTGATCAATAAGTAGAGTACCTGGATCACATTCTGTATTCTGTGATATCTTTGTGCTATCCATGGTTTAATATTTTTTCAATTTTATTTTTGTAAATACTTTTATTGTCAATCTCTTTCCAAATAGCTTTTGCTTTTACCTTTTTACCTTTATTCCAAAAGCAAAGTCCTTTGTACCAGTATAAAATATTATTATTAATATTCAAGCCTTTCATTTCAAAAAAGGTTAATGCTTTCTCAAATTCTCCATCTCCCAATAATGCAACTCCAGCATAAAAACAACTCTCCTTATCTCCGGAATCACATAATTCTGCAAGAAGGGGGGAAGCTTTTTTATAATCTGCTATAGCATATAAAGTATATGCTTTTTCTTTTAACTTAGAAATATTATCTTGATTGCCTCTTTTCAAAATATGAGCAGGATAAGGCTCAAAATGTTCCAAAGATATTTGATTATTATTCTTAAAATACATCATATCAGGGACAAAAAAGAGCAATAGAAGAAATACAGCAGCTATCGAAGATACCGCAAATAATACCCTTAAATTATTACTTTTGTTTCTGTTTAATTTTTGTTTTTGCAAGCTAAGTTCATATTCTTTTAAAAGGCTTATTTTATCTTTGAGAACATTTTTTCTAACACTTTCTTTCAAAGATTTTATAAATAAATACAACTCTTTAAAATCTGAATCATATTTTAACCTTTCCTCAAAATTATTTATTTCCTCATTATTTAACTCATTCTTCAAATAATCATCAATAAAAACAAGATCTATACTTTCATTATTCATAATTATATCTTTTTCCTATATATTGCTAAAACCATTAATTGTAACCTTTTAATACACTTATATTTTTGTGTTTTTGTAGTATTTGCATTTTTATATCCCAAAACAGTACTTATTTCCTCTATATTATACATCTTATAATAAAATAATTCCAATATTTTTTTACATGGATTTCCTATTTTATCTAAAGCTTCACTTAATGTTTCATTTTTTTTTTCTAAAAAATCATTTTCGTTATTTTCCTTAGTACTAATCATTCTTGAATATTCTTTTTTAAATGAATTTTCTTTTTTGTCTTTTCTTAATTGTGTCAATGCTTTATTTTTACAAATACCATATATATATGTTTTGACATTTGCATTCTCATCTGTTAGTTTATTCTGAATTACTTTATCATAAAACAAAACAATTGATTGTTGAAATATATCAGCTCCTGTTTCCATATCTATATTATAATTCTTCCCCAACCACAAGAGCACATCTTTTCTGTAGGTTTTATAAAAAAGCTTAAGTGCTTTATTATCGTTTCTTTTTATTTCTTTTATCCAATCCAATTAAATCTACTTTACCCTATATAAAAAACATTCTACTTGAATATTTTTTTTAAATCCATTTTATAAAAGTAAAAAAAAATTAACATTTTTTAACATTTTCTATAAAACTTTATGAAAACCTTAATATATCCAAGTTTAACTTTATCGACATATATACGTCAAACATGTATTATAAAATAAAATTTACAATTATGAATGCAAAGGAAATATTATTGAAAAAAAGAATTTTTGGTCTGTCTGTTTTATTTCACATCTCTATCATCATTGCAGCAATGACTACTTACTATACTGTTAATAAAATAAACAAATCAAATGATTTTGATGAAATGACTTTTATTGAAATTCAGTTTACTAATACAAATAAATCTTCCGGCAAAGGATCAACTATGAAAAACAGTGAAAATATTTTCCTTAAAAAACCTACTGCAAGAGCAATTGAAAATAAAGTAATAAAAGTTGAACCATTGGAAGAATTAAAAAGTGATATTGTTGTAAATAATAAAAAAGTTAAAATATCAAAAAATATATCTGATATTGATAAAAATGAAAATTCAGAAAAAGAAGGTGATGGTACTGAAGGAAAAATGCTGACAGGAACAGCTCTTGGTTCTTTAGATTTTGATGGTGAAGGTATATTTGGAAGGAAAGTTATTTATCATGCTCCAATCAAAAAAATAGCGGAACAAAACGGAAGAATAGCCTTAAATATTGCTATCAATCGTGGAGGAAAAGTCTCTGGAGCAGCCATTAACAAAAAAGAAAGTACGATTACAGATCGTGATTTATTGATAAAAGCTTTGAAAATGATTCTGAGATATAAATTTGAATCTGATTATACTGCTCCTAAAATTCAATACGGAAAGTTTACTTTTATTTTTGATGTAAAATAAAACAAAAGAGGAGCTGTATCAAAATAGCTTCTCTTATTCATGTCTTATAAAATTGAATTTTTATAAAAAAATAATGTCTGTCTATAAAGTCATTAAAATTAAAAAATATTCTTTATTTTTTAAATATCAAACACTTTATAGACAGACTTTAAATATTTTAGATATTTTGATGCTTTTTTAAATTAATATCATACATTCACAAATATTCATAATTAAAATTTTTAATAAAATCTATATTGAATACACTATATTACTAAAAGTAATTTTTAAACAGATGTTAACAAGTTGTGATTATAATGTTAATAAAATATAAATTATTAACATCTATATTAATATTTTAAATTTATATAATAAAAACTGTTAATAACATAATTAAAATAAACATATATATAATTTATAAATATAATTATTAACAATCTTTTATATACAAATTATTAACATTTAAGTTATCAACATTATGTTTAAAACTATTATAACACACTAAAAATTAATAAAAACCAAATATTAATAACTTTTAAAATTAGTTAATAAAAATAATTTGTAAATTATTTTTAAACAAATTAACACATATAATAATGAGAGTTCTTTTTTTATTTTAAAATAATATATAATAATAAAGAATGTTAAAAAGAATAAATTATATCTTTTTTTGTACTAAAGCTATTATTTAAAATATAAAAATTGTACATTAGCAAACTTAAATAATTTAAATAAATAATCTCATATAACTGAGATAAAAAAAATAAGAAATGAGTAAAGAAATTAGAAATTTAGAGCCAAAGGTTTTATGGAATAATTTTGCTGATCTTAATGAAATTCCAAGACCTTCAAAAAGAGAGCACCGTGCAATAGAGTTTGCAAAAAATTTCGGTCACAGTTTAGGTTTAGAGACTATTGTAGATGAGATAGGAAATGTTATTATCAAAAAGCCAGCAACTCCGGGAATGGAGGATAGAACTCCTGTAATTTTGCAAGGTCATTTGGATATGGTGCCACAAAAAAATAGTGATTCTACACATGATTTTGATAAAGATGGTATTGATATGTATATTGATGGAGACTGGGTAAAGGCACGAGGTACTACCTTAGGTGCAGATAATGGTATTGGAGTTGCTGCAGGAATGTCAGTTTTGATGTCTAAAGATATTGCCCATCCGCCTTTAGAAGTATTGCTTACTATGGATGAAGAGACGGGTATGACAGGTGCTATGCAATTGAAACCCGGATTATTAAACGGAAAGATTATGCTTAATCTTGATTCAGAAGATGATGATGAGATGACTATAGGATGTGCCGGAGGTATTGATATTGTTGTTGATAGTACTTATTTAGAAGACAATATTGAAGAAAATGAAATTGGATTTGAATTATTTGTTTCAGGTTTGACGGGAGGTCATTCAGGTATGGATATTAATTTATATAGAGGAAATGCTAATAAGATAATAAATAGAATTTTATGGCAATGTAATAATGAATTTGGAATTGGAATTTCAAGTATTGATGGAGGTAGTTTAAGAAATGCTATTCCGAGAGAATCTAAAGCTATCATTAGTGTTATAAAATCTAAAGCGGATGATTTAGAAAGATTAGTAAAAGCTTTAATACCACAAATATTAAATGAGTTTAAAACTACGGATCCTGATTTAAAAATTGATTTATCTTTAATAGATTTAGAAGGATATGTTATGAGAGGAGAAGCAGTAACGAATTTATTGAATTCCATTTATTCTTGTTGGAACGGGGTATATAGAATGTCACCTGATGTAAAAGGACTGACTCAAACTTCTAATAATTTGGCTAGAGTTAAAATTGGTGGTGGAGAGATTAGAATTGAAAATCTTAGTCGCAGTTCAATAGAAAGTGAAAAACTTGATTTGGCTTATACAATAAAAAGTACTTTTTTATTAGCAGGATATTCTGTTTCATTAGAGGGTGGCTATCCCGGCTGGCAACCTGATGTAAATGCTAGTATTAATAAAGTAATGAAAGAGATATATAAAAATAATTTTGGAGAAGACCCACATATTACTGCTTGTCATGCAGGATTGGAGTGTGGATTAATAAAAGAAAAATATCCTGATTGTGATATGATATCTTTTGGACCAAACATTAGAGGACCACATTCTCCAGACGAGAAAGTTCAGATTTCATCTGTTCAAAAATTTTGGAAATTATTAAAAGATACCTTAGCTAATATACCTGTTTATAAATAAAAAATTATTTTTTATAAAAACTTTTAATTAGAACGTCAGATAATAAAGATGAATTATTATTCTGACGTTTTAATATTTAATAGTGTCTGTTTATAATATTGTATTTGTTCATAAAGTTAAAATGTTTTTTAAGTTATTCATGTATTGCTATGATCAGCTCTTTGTTATGCTCGGGTTTGAAACTAGTATTTATAAAAATGAAATCTTTGATTTTAAAAATTTTGTAAAGCTCGAATTTAAATATTGAAGTTTATAATTTAAATTTTATTGATAAATATTACATATTTTATTAGTAAAATTATGTTTCACGTGGAACAATTAATTAAAAAAACTTATAATATGTTTCACGTGAAACATATTATAAGTTTTTTTAATAATAAAATATATTTTTGAACAATTAATTTTTATAATCCAGCTGTCAAAAGTAAATCTAATGAAGTATATTTTATTTTAAAATGATTTGCTAAAAATTCATTAGTAAGATTACCTTTATAAGTATAAACACCATTCATAAGACCTATATTATTATAAAAAAGTGATTCAAATGAATTCATTGATCCGGTTTTTAATAGAAGAGGAGTAAGTATATTACTAAAAGCATTAGAAGCTGTTCTGGATACTTTTGAAGGAATATTTGGAACGCAGTAATGAATTACATCATGTTTTACAAAAATAGGTTCATCATGTGTTGTTATTTCAGATGTTTCTACACTTCCTCCTTGATCTATACTAATGTCAATTATAACAGAACCTTTTTTCATTTTTATAACCATATCTTCTGTAACTACAACAGGGACTCTGCCTGTGTCTGAGTGTAGTGCTGTAATAAGAACGTCAGCACTTAAAAGTTGATATTGTAAATAAACAGGATCAAAAGTAGATGTATGCAGATGTCTACCTATTCTTGATTTTAATTGCATAAGTTTGTAGATATCATCATCAAATATTCTAACAGAAGCTCCTAAGGAAAGAGCTGTTTTAGTGGCATATTCTCCTACATTTCCTGCTCCTATAATTACTATTTTAGCCGGAGGAACGCCGGATATTCCTCCTAGTAAAACTCTTTTACCTAATTTTGGATCGCTTAAATATTCTGCAGCAGTTTGGACTGCAACTGTTCCTGTTATTTCTCCCATTATTTTTACTATTGGAAAAGAGTTATCTTCAGCTTGCATATATTCCATTGCGATAGCAATTACTCGTTTTTGTAGTAATTTTTCTAGATATTCTTTTGATGTAGTAGGTAATTGTATAGGTGAAATCAAAACCTGACCAGAATTAAATAAATTTAATTCATCCATTGTCGGAGGACATATTTTTAATATAATATCTGCTTCATAAACTCTTTTTTTACTAAATGTTATTTCTGCGCCTGCTTCGCTAAAGTTATTATCTGTATAAAAAGATTTTTCACCTGCTCCTGCTTCTATTATCACTTCATGGCCATGTAATATAAGATTATGAACAGAATTTGGAATTAAGGCAATTCTATTTTCTTGATGCTGTACTTCTTTAGGAATTCCAATTATTAATTTCTTTTTACCTTTTTGTATTTTTAAAGGACTTTCTTTTACTAAAAGATGTTCTTTAGAAAAAATAGATGAAAATATTTCTTCAGGTTTATTCATAATTATTTAATTTTCTTTTAATAAAATTTCTATTTTTCTTGAATTATTATCTATTATATTGATATTTATTTCATAATATAATTCGGGACTAATATTTTTTAATAATTGGGGCCATTCAACAAAACAATAATTACTATTATAAAGATAATCTTCAATTCCAAGATTAATTATTTCTTCAATGTCATTTAAACGATACAAATCAATGTGATAAATATCACCAACTTTTGAATCATAAATATTAACTAAAGCAAAACTAGGACTAACAATAGTATCTTTTGAGCCAAGTATTTTGCATATTTTTTGAACAAGAGTTGTCTTTCCTGATCCTAAATCTCCTGTTAAATAAAATATTTTAGAGTTTTTTGATATTTTAATTATAAAGTTTGCTACTTCATCAAGTTCATTAATATTATGAATGATGAATTTTTTATTTATTGTCACTGATTATTTATTTAAAGTTTTAAAATTTGAATTTTGTTATCAATATTATTTATTTATTCTAAAAGCATTTCAGCAAGATATTTTCCATATCCGCTTTTCTCATATTTTTTAGCCAATTTAGATAGTTGAATTTTATTTATAAAACCTTTTATATAAGCAATTTCTTCAATACATCCTACCTTTAAACCTTGTCGTTCTTCGAGAACTTGTATAAATTGACTAGCAGCATTAAGCGAAGAAAAAGTTCCGGTATCCAGCCAAGCAGTGCCCCTATCCAAAACATTTACTTTTAATTTTCCTTTTTCAAGATAGTATTTATTTATATCAGTAATTTCATATTCTCCTCTTGCACTTGGTTTTAAATTTTTAGCAACATCTACTACACTATTGTTGTAAAAGTATAAGCCAGGTACAGCATAATTTGATTTAGGTATTTTAGGTTTTTCTTCGATAGAAATAGCATTAAAATCATTATCAAATTCAACAACGCCATATCGTTCAGGATCATTTACCCTATATGCAAAAACAATTCCACCTTCTGGATTTGAGCTATGTTTCAACTGTTTGGACATACCGGTACCATGAAAAATATTATCTCCTAATACAAGCGCAACACTATCATCTTTAATAAAACTTTCACCTAAAACAAAAGCTTGTGCAAGACCATTAGGATTTTGTTGTTCTATATATTCAAAATTGCAACCAATTTCATTACCGTTACCTAGTAATTTTTTAAAATTAGGTAAATCTTGGGGAGTGGATATTATCAAAATATCTTTTATTCCTGCCCACATTAGAGTTGAAATAGGGTAATAAATCATAGGCTTATCATATATAGGCATAAGCTGTTTACTTACAGCAATAGTAAGGGGATAAAGTCGAGTACCTAATCCGCCTGCAAGAATTATTCCTTTCATAAATATTTATTTGTATTAATACTATAATAAATAATAGCAAAAATTATACCGAAAATAAAAAATATTATTAAATAAAAAAAACATATAAAGTTATATTTTTCTAATGATAAAAGTAATATATAATTCTGTTACTTTTAATTCTATTATGGAGTGAAATAAAGATTTTGTTTGACATGATTTACAAGATTTCTTTTTTATATTGTATCAATTCCAATATGGTGTGATTAAAATCAAATTATCAACAACGACAGATTTCTTGGCAAAACCGTATTCCTTCACAATACACAGGCATTTATAAATGGATTGGAAGAAGGTTGGGATTCAAAATTCTACACTTTTTCCTACAAAGACAATAGACTTTAATTGCTGCAAAAAATGAGATGTAATACTTTTACTTTTGCAGCATTCAAAACGGATTCTAACATATATAAAATAGTAAATGAACTCAAAGGCAAAACTACTCTATCTTCTGCAAAAGTGGCAAAAAAATAGGTGCGTATAGAAAAACACAAAGACATACTTTCCTGGTTAGAATAAAAAACACAAGAAGATGGTAAAGTAAGGCACTCTCACCATTTACTCAATGGGCACAATCAAAAAAGTAGATGACCCCCCTTCTTGGACATCTATTATCCTCCCAATGGATAGAACGGTAGATGCTATGTCCTTCAACAAGTCGAAGCTACTGAAAAAGATCCTGAAGGATTTTCAAATCAATAAAAAATGTCGCCTACCTTTCGTATCAACAACGGAAAAACAGGCACTATAGTAAGTCAAGAACATCCTAAAAACAAACATGTAATATAGTTCATGCTCACATAACTCATATGGGCGAAGAACTTAATAATAACGTAAAATTTGCCAAATTGCTATCAGAAAAATATAAAGTAAAACTTCTGCCGGTCACTTTTATCCCGGGTAGAAAATATCCTGATATGATCATCAATGATAAAACTATTGTAGAGTATAAAGAAATATCAACAACTTCAATCTCTAATGTAAAAAGAAATATTATAAAAAAAGCGGTAAAGCAATTCAGAGATAGTATATATAAAAACAAATCTTTTGTAATAGCAATACAAGTAGATAATATCAATAAAATATATTTACAGGAAAGATTGAAAAAAAGAAGGCCTTCCGGAGAAAGCCTTGAGGCAGTGCGGGTGTTTGCCCTCACTTAACAATGCAAATATATAACTTTTTTTATATCTTTGCAAGTAATTACGTGAAAAACCTTCTCTGGCTTTGTCAAAAAGCTATCATTTATGTCCTTTTTTAAAAGCATTTCAAGCGTATAAAACAATTTCTCGACAAAGAATTTCCAATACTCGCCGGAGCTAAGGCCATCAAGCATTTTGATGATTCTTTTATCAACAAAGGCTTTACCGATACTAAACTGAAAAAATGGAAACCGAACATAGACCCGAAAACAAAAAAAAACAAAAAAATGTCCCCTTGTCATCACCGGATACTTGCGCAAAGGGTTAGATTTTGAAAAATGGTGCGAATAAGAGGTTCGTCCAGCTTTTTTAAGATACGGATTAAAATAGTTTCAATTCCAATATGGTGCGATTAAAAGAAATTTGTAGAAAGAGCAGTGAATGCCGATGCTTTGTTTCAATTCCAATATGGTGCGATTAAAAGATCTTTCGGTGTTCGCTCAGGTAAATTGTCATCTATAGTTTCAATTCCAATATGGTGCGATTAAAAGGTACGCCAAATTATTTAATCCAAATCCAAATAGCAGGTTTCAATTCCAATATGGTGCGATTAAAAGATATAAAAAAAGAAGGATACGACCCTTCATTTTGGGAGTTTCAATTCCAATATGGTGCGATTAAAAGTCAAGAAAATGAAAAAATTGTTGAAACTCTAATGCAGTTTCAATTCCAATATGGTGCGATTAAAAGCTGCAGACACACCTATTTGCGCTGCGAGTTGATTTGTTTCAATTCCAATATGGTGCGATTAAAAGTTAGCAGTCAATAATCCTTTAACTATATTACCAATGTTTCAATTCCAATATGGTGCGATTAAAAGAAACTGCTGCAACAATGTGCCAGCTCTTAACCCCCGTTTCAATTCCAATATGGTGCGATTAAAAGTTTCTCAAGTGCAAGTATAGAATTTACGCACTTTTGTTGGTTTCAATTCCAATATGGTGCGATTAAAAGGTGATGGAGGAATAACAACAGTTGTAACAGACACATAGTTTCAATTCCAATATGGTGCGATTAAAAGTTTAAGGGCACGGATAAAAAGATAATTGCATCCTTGTTTCAATTCCAATATGGTGCGATTAAAAGAAGGAAAATCAGAAGAATTAAAAGCATTGGAATTGCTGTTTCAATTCCAATATGGTGCGATTAAAAGGCACAACAAAGGGACAAACGTACCTTTTTTTGTAAAGTTTCAATTCCAATATGGTGCGATTAAAAGAAAATTGGTGATTTGACGGATACACATAAAAAAGTTGTTTCAATTCCAATATGGTGCGATTAAAAGTATATATATATATATATATATGGGATATTTAATTATATTGTTTCAATTCCAATATGGTGCGATTAAAAGCAGACTCTAAGACAGAGGATGATAGAAACTTTACGAGTTTCAATTCCAATATGGTGCGATTAAAAGTTTAACCGAAAAGGAGAAACAAAGAGGCGGAAATAAGTTTCAATTCCAATATGGTGCGATTAAAAGGATGTGGATTTGGATCAAAAAAAAGCATGTCAATTTGTTTCAATTCCAATATGGTGCGATTAAAAGAATGATATGATAGATATATATATAATAATTCAAAACAGTTTCAATTCCAATATGGTGCGATTAAAAGTCAAATAAAGAAAAAAGTAGATTCAAATCCTCTTCAGTTTCAATTCCAATATGGTGCGATTAAAAGTGATTGATTGAGTAGAGAGGAGAAGTAATTGTGCTTGTTTCAATTCCAATATGGTGCGATTAAAAGTCTGTCCTTTTGCGTAATTATTTTTATTCCATTTTGGTTTCAATTCCAATATGGTGCGATTAAAAGAAATCAAACGTTTATGAGTAATTATGTAATTCGATAGTTTCAATTCCAATATGGTGCGATTAAAAGTTGAAACCGGTACTGCTTATCAATATGCAGCTGCATCGTTTCAATTCCAATATGGTGCGATTAAAAGACCGGGTAAGAAATCAAATCCAAAACTTTTGGATCGTTTCAATTCCAATATGGTGCGATTAAAAGTTATGTGAAATTAGGTACTGACATTATTTCTATGCTGTTTCAATTCCAATATGGTGCGATTAAAAGCACTTTTGTTGAGATTTATAAGAAAATCCAAAATGGGTTTCAATTCCAATATGGTGCGATTAAAAGAAAAATAGAGGAACCTATAGCAATATCAATATCAGGGTTTCAATTCCAATATGGTGCGATTAAAAGTTTTCTAATGCCAAAATCGAATTAACACACTTTTGTGTTTCAATTCCAATATGGTGCGATTAAAAGTATTTGGAAATAAGGGGTTCACTGTACAAAGTTTCAGGTTTCAATTCCAATATGGTGCGATTAAAAGACAAAAGGAACACAACGATAGAAATGGCCAAACCTGTTTCAATTCCAATATGGTGCGATTAAAAGCTGTAGAGGAGCTTATTAATAAAATAGCTGATTTGAAGTTTCAATTCCAATATGGTGCGATTAAAAGGAAGAAAGCTATATTGTCTAATTCTGTATTTATTATGTTTCAATTCCAATATGGTGCGATTAAAAGAAAACATTTTTTAAACTAGTGTACAAAAATATTACAGTTTCAATTCCAATATGGTGCGATTAAAAGATTAAAAAATTGTTGAAGGTTAAGGACTATGTACCTGGTTTCAATTCCAATATGGTGCGATTAAAAGGAACACAATCGAGCATTGTGACAGCTTACCAATAAAGTTTCAATTCCAATATGGTGCGATTAAAAGCTTTAGAACTTATACGAATCAGACATTAACATTTTTGTTTCAATTCCAATATGGTGCGATTAAAAGATTAGATGAGTAAATACATTGTAAGAGCTGCGAACACGTTTCAATTCCAATATGGTGCGATTAAAAGCCATATTGCAGGGAATAAAGGTATAAACGTACCTTGTTTCAATTCCAATATGGTGCGATTAAAAGAAATAATAATTAGTCAGTCCATCAGCGAAATTTTGCAGTTTCAATTCCAATATGGTGCGATTAAAAGTGCAAAATCAGGAGATTTGACAGATATAGCTCCCTTGTTTCAATTCCAATATGGTGCGATTAAAAGGAGTAGGGGCAATTAAAACAAATGGGGAATATGTATAGTTTCAATTCCAATATGGTGCGATTAAAAGATTGCACTTATTCCGCTCATGCGAGATTTGTACGAAGTTTCAATTCCAATATGGTGCGATTAAAAGGCATTGTGCATGCACAAGAATATGTATTGACACTTGAGTTTCAATTCCAATATGGTGCGATTAAAAGAATTAAAGAAAATATTCTATTTCGGTAGTGATATTTCGTTTCAATTCCAATATGGTGCGATTAAAAGTAAAATCAGTTCATCATTCATATTTCTAATGCTTTTGTTTCAATTCCAATATGGTGCGATTAAAAGTTTGCCTGTATAGCTCGGCAATTTGTTTTTGAATTGTTTCAATTCCAATATGGTGCGATTAAAAGCTTTAACGTAATGTCATTATACCTTTTATTTTCCCAAGTTTCAATTCCAATATGGTGCGATTAAAAGTCAGTACGTTAGAGTAGGGGCTATTAAGATTAACGGGTTTCAATTCCAATATGGTGCGATTAAAAGACCCGGATTTTATACAGCAATATAAAATAAAATCAAGTTTCAATTCCAATATGGTGCGATTAAAAGTTAGCAGCTGGGCCATCAGTAACAACTGGGTTAAATAGTTTCAATTCCAATATGGTGCGATTAAAAGTTGTTGTTCAATGCGTTATACGCTCAAGCTAATCTGTTTCAATTCCAATATGGTGCGATTAAAAGCCTTTTTATGTGTACTTCCAAACCGTTCATTATATTTGTTTCAATTCCAATATGGTGCGATTAAAAGCCAAATTCGTTTTTTACTTTTAACGCCCCTCTGCTTGTTTCAATTCCAATATGGTGCGATTAAAAGTCTCCAATGCTAATATCGAATTTACACACTTTTGTGTTTCAATTCCAATATGGTGCGATTAAAAGGAAAATGCAAGACAAGTAATGGAAGATGGCTTGTTTAGTTTCAATTCCAATATGGTGCGATTAAAAGAAATGCAAGACAAATCATGGAAGACGGCTTGTACAGTTTCAATTCCAATATGGTGCGATTAAAAGATAATATCCGCGTCTGTCAGATATTGTTTTTTTCCTGTTTCAATTCCAATATGGTGCGATTAAAAGAACATTACTAGTAAACCCTGCAGTTTCTAAGCTAGCTGTTTCAATTCCAATATGGTGCGATTAAAAGAAATTAGAGAAATGGGGAGACAAGATGTATTACGAGTTTCAATTCCAATATGGTGCGATTAAAAGCAAATGTATAAAAATCATTGCTAAATTTGTTTTCTGTTTCAATTCCAATATGGTGCGATTAAAAGCAGGGCTATGTCGAATTTCTTAGTAGCGGTAACTCGTTTCAATTCCAATATGGTGCGATTAAAAGAAGCAACGAAATTATTGCTACCGAAAGTCATTATTTATGTTTCAATTCCAATATGGTGCGATTAAAAGGAAGAAGGATTCGTTTTTAAGCATCAATGGATCAGGGTTTCAATTCCAATATGGTGCGATTAAAAGCTAAGTGTGATTGTACTACCGGACTTGGTTATCGTTGTTTCAATTCCAATATGGTGCGATTAAAAGCTGATATTTCTCTAAGAAAAAATTGTTTATAATGCCTGTTTCAATTCCAATATGGTGCGATTAAAAGACGATTAGTCTTATCTTCTCTAATAGTATGTAATTTGTTTCAATTCCAATATGGTGCGATTAAAAGAATGCCAAAATGGGAAGCAGATGATTATGTAAAGCTGTTTCAATTCCAATATGGTGCGATTAAAAGATACAGAAACAGAACTATATCAAATATTGTACTTTGTTTCAATTCCAATATGGTGCGATTAAAAGGGTACGGAGAAAAAGGGCTTATTGATTATATCATTGTTTCAATTCCAATATGGTGCGATTAAAAGCAGGAGGAAGCAAGACTTCAAGCTAAATGCTTCCAAGTTTCAATTCCAATATGGTGCGATTAAAAGGAGGACGGTAATAGCGTAGATTTATCTAGTTATTGTTTCAATTCCAATATGGTGCGATTAAAAGCTATTTAAAAATAATAAATAATATTATGAAAACACATGTTTCAATTCCAATATGGTGCGATTAAAAGCTTTGATAAAGATTGTTTTTTAAACTTTTCTGATATGTTTCAATTCCAATATGGTGCGATTAAAAGAGTTTTAAAGTAAGAACTTACACTTTAATAAAAGAGTTTCAATTCCAATATGGTGCGATTAAAAGTTAAACTAAAAAAACAAAATCATGAAAAATTTAATTATGTTTCAATTCCAATATGGTGCGATTAAAAGTCTTTCGGTGTTCGCTCAGGTAAGTTGTCATCTATAGTTTCAATTCCAATATGGTGCGATTAAAAGACCTCTTGAGAGAGAGAAAAAACGGTATTGTGATGTTTCAATTCCAATATGGTGCGATTAAAAGAGGAATGACTAAGGGAAGTCAAAAACATAATGCCCTAGTTTCAATTCCAATATGGTGCGATTAAAAGGAAAATACAAAAAAAGAATTT
>Ga0256833_1000057_pt1 | contig 81045 bp, 71 predicted proteins | sample 356284metaG_FD_190535 | JGI IMG/M metagenome (GOLD analysis project Ga0256833, IMG submission 190535) | Hydrothermal vent microbial communities from Mid Atlantic Ridge, Atlantic Ocean - 356-284 | ecosystem: Environmental > Aquatic > Marine > Hydrothermal vents | place: Atlantic Ocean: Mid... | reverse complement strand
ATAGCCGGGTCTTGTTTTGGACCATCTCTCAAATGGGCACTTTCTTTTTCAAATTTTCCAGCCAAATATGGCTTGAACTACATAATTCCCACCATAACGAAGTATTTTCAATAGTCAACACAGAACGGTTAACCAGTACCAGATGTGATCATGCTATCCTTTTGTAGTGGGGAGAGAGAGGATAATAGCTGGATAGCCTGGCGCGTCTTGTGGAGTACAGGCCTGTACAACCAGACAGGTGTCCTGAGCCGAGAAAACATCTCTGCGTCCACCAGAAGTCAGTAACTGGTCACGAGCAGGACACTGGGAGGCGGGGGAACAGTTCCAAATATATGAGTTTTTAAAATAGAAAAATCCTCACCTTTTGGGCGAAGGTATTTATCCGAAAATGCAGATAACTATCTGACTTTTTATAAAAAATCTTTACTCAGGCATTTGAAGTACATAATCTTGGGATTAGGCATTGATGGCTCTAACTGGTATAAAAAATATTCTTGGATGTGCAACTTATGACGTGAATTCAGGCCTTGTCAGGAATTGCCCGGGGCCGTTATTGGATCTTGAACCTATTATGCTAATGAATTTAAATGATTATTGAACCACAGATTATGAAGTGCAAATGTATAGAGGAGGGTTTCTGGATCTGTTTTTATCTCTTGTGAGAAGAGATCGGATAAAAAAGGCTGAGATAACTGATGATTGCATTTTTTTAAGTATTTGATGTGCATGATTTGAGTTCAAAGGAGGTCCACGATATGTGTCAAAAAGTAACTGCTGTTTTGTTTTTTCTTCTGATCATTTTCCCTTGTCTACAATATCCTGTTTTTATTTCGAATTGTTATGGGATTACATCTGGCATATATGAAAATGTCTCAAGGCCCAACATGAAATTGGATATAGAAGAGGGAATTTATGATCATTGGATTGAAAGAGGAGACGATCTTACAGAATTGCAAGAAGGTTCCTATAAGATAAGGGGTAATGTTATATATTTCAGCCCTGAGCTCAGTGACGTAGGTCAGTTGAATCCCTCCAGGGCAGTTATTCTGGACGATTGTCGTATCAAGTGGGGAGAAAAGGGGATATTCGTATTGCCAAGGTGTAAAGGTGCTGAGAGAGGAGGAAAGGCCCGGGGTAATGTCGCAGCCAAGTTCATCCCTAATACCTTTCCAAAGAAATGGCGGATTGAAAGAAAGGCCGATATGGAGGTATACGTCCCTGAAAATGCCAAAGTAAAAAGGGGGCAAGCGGGTTTGACCATTTCATACAAAGGAGCAAAGGCTGGGATCGTGGCCGTTGAACAAGGTCAAGACTCATTCGATCAGTTTGTCTCTGCTTGCAGGCCAAATACAGTCTTGAGGGGAAGGGATAATACATGGTTTTACGTTTGTGGACAGGGGGCAAGACACAAATATCTGGAGATCGTAACCAAGGCTGGGCTCCATTCCCCAGGGATCTTGACCTATGTGGCTGCAGACGATATGCCAACACTAAAGGCCCTGTCCATAGCTGTATCCTCCTTGAAACAGGTGGGGATAGCCTCACCTTCAGTGGCTTCTACAGGCCAGAGTGTCCCCGTCTCGTTTAAAAAGTGGCAACCTGCTGATAGGAGTTTTTCGATATCGGTCCCAGATGGCTGGAACATCCAGGGGGGGACGGCAGACCTGGGAAGAAATGGCTATGTGCGTATAGTGCAGGCCCAAGATCCCAAGACGATGGCCACTTTTATTGGGGTTTATTATCCTTTCTATCAGTTTTCCCAGACCCCTTATGGAGGTGGTGGAATTCAGCCAATGGATGCAAAGTCGTATATAAGAGGGATGTTTTTTACCCAATTGGCCCAAAGCTACCATATAGTCTTCGACAATCTCAGGATAGGAGAACTGAGGCCATTGCCCGATATGTCTCAGAAATTCACGAGGCAGGCTGAACAGATCGGAAGGCAGATGGGGATTTCTGTCAGTTTGAGATACGAGGTGGTAAGTGGCAGGGCTACTTGCACCAAAGATGGCAGGCCGTTCGACATGTCTATTTTGGGCCTTTTGCAATATACGACAATGCCACTTTCAGGAATGGGTTATTCTTATTCTTGGGGCCCGGCACCAATATATGTGGAGATGGCTCAAAGAGGCCAATTGGCCAGATGGTTTCCTGTTTTTTCCAAGATGGCTTCGAGTTGGCAGGTCAGCAGTTCCTGGTTGGTTGCGCACAACCGGAGGGCGATCTCAGATGCACGGCAAACCATCCAGCATTTCAGAAACATGGCAAAGATAATCCACGAGAATGCACAAATGCGCCTGGAGACAGGGATGAAGGAGTGGGAGTCCCAGGAAAACCAGGAGATGGAGATCTTTTGGGATACCTATCATGCCCTGGGTGGAGAGGATAGATATGACGACCCCCAAACCGGTGAAGAAATAGACGTGCCCACAGGGGCGGACAAGTATCTCTACGACCGTCTTTCCCAGACCTGGATCGGCATCCACGAGGACCAATATGGTGCACAGGATCTTGTGGAGGAACTGAAGCAAAAGGGTTTCGTGGAGCTCAGGCCCCATACCTATTAGAAGGGATGTAGCCTTCTCTCCTATTCTTTGCCAAATGATGATTGTATCTCGATCCAATGGATAAGATGTGACTTCACGCCTTGACATATTTATACGCAATGCGTATAATTGATTTGGTTATGGAGGCAAGGGAGCTCAGAAAAATCAGGTTACGGTTGGGTCTCAGTCTCAAGGAGATGAGTCAGCTTCTTGAGACCCCTTACAGGACGTATCAAGATTGGGAGCTGGGGAACAGGCGGATACCTGGCATTTGTGACGTGGCCCTCTTTTGTCTTTTGCGATGCAAGAGTGCCTTCAAGGCCAGAAGGAAGATATGTAACAAAGGCATTAACAAAAAAAAGGAGGTATACATCATGGGACGTGAAGTCATACTCTTTGAGACAGAGGAAAGAAAGAGTGCTGCCGAGATAGCAGCCTTTTTGAGGCAATTGGCCGATAAGATCGACTCCGGCAAGCTCATCCTGAAATCAGGTGCCAAGGAAGTGGATCTGGCCCTTCCAGGGAACCTGATCCTCGAGGTGAAGGTGGAAGAAGAAGACAAAAAGGGTAAGACCAAGAGAAGCCTCGAGGTGGAACTCGAATGGATAGTCGGTGAAGATGGCGGTACCGAGCAAGGGGTGGAGATAGTATAGCTGGGGCTTGTTGTAGCCATTTCATGCCATGGCCAGCCATCTTTCCTCCTATATGTGCTGGCCTCTCATCAGGCCCCTTGGTCTAATACCTGTAGCCCTATAAAATCCCGTGTAGGGATTTCCCCTTTGATAGAAGCTGGTCCACCCGTTTCTTAGTTGCCCGATCCTCTATCAGGGGCGGTGAGTGGTGGGGCTTGAGCCTTGCATCTATCAACAGGGCCTTGCCACAGCCCCAGTGTTTGTATTCATAGAAGCTACCAGTGCCGTAGATGTCGTGAGATGGATTCGATCTGGTAAAGGTGACCCAGAGAAAATTTGCCAGGTTTTTGGCTGTAAACAGTGAATCATCCACAAGTATTACCAAGGGGATGGTTCCTTCTTGGTCGAGACAGTGCTCCAGGCAGTCAGTGAGGGTTGACATCCTTTTCTGTTCCTCTTGGTAAGATGTGAAGGCCGGGCCAGAGATTACCATTACGCCTGGCATTGCAATACATGGATGGCTGAACCCATCTGGGAGATAGAGCTTCTTGGGAAGAGAGGATGAAAGAGTTCGTCTCTTTTCTCCTGCAGCAGCTATTACTACCTTGGAGCCGTGGTTCAGTCCAGTGCCAGTATAGTCGAGGGTGTCTATCGTTGTCTTGGTAAGGAAATGGAGATCCCTTGACCAATCTACCCGCTCGAGGATATGGGTGAAAAATTCGTCCACCTTCTCGATATTGAGATCGGGATTGTCTTCATAGGCAGCGATCAATAGGTATTTAGCCAAGGAACACTGTCCAAAGCCGAGGAGTGCATTGGCGATGGTCAGGATCTCCATTGGTTCGCGCTTCCGGTATGGCACATATCTTTCGCTGCCAATGGCAAGAAGTAGTGGGTGTACCCCTGCTTCATCCACTGCGTGAATGGCTCTTAGGCCAGGTATCTCGTCTGGTATCACAGGGGCCGTTATCTCGTGGATCAGCTTTCCAAAGACGGTGTCCTCTTGAGGGGGCCGTCCTACCACGGTAAAGGGCCAGATGGCATCTTTCCTGTGATATATCTTCTGGATCTTCAAATAGGGAAAATCATGTACCAGGCTGTAATAGCCAAGGTGGTCTCCAAAGGGGCCTTCGGGCAATGTCTTGTCCAGATCGACAATGCCTGTAATACAAAAATCTGCCTCTGTGGAGATACAAAAACCATTGGCATAGGTGTAACGAAATCTCCTGCCTGCAAGCATTCCTGCAAACATGAGCTCCGAAATCCCCTCGGGCAGTGGCATGACTGCCGCCAGGGTGTGGGCTGGAGGGCCACCCACAAAGATGCTCACCTTGAGTGGAATTCCTTGTTCTATGGCCTTGGCATGATGGACACCTATGCCCCTGTGAAGCTGGTAATGGAGTCCTGCCTCCTGGTCCTTGATGTATTGGTTACCAGATATCTGGATCCTGTACATCCCAAGGTTTGAGTGCATGATGCCTGGTTTTTCAGGATCTTCTGAATATACCTGGGGCAATGTAATGAATGCCCCACCGTCTTCTGGCCAACTCTTTATCTGGGGAAGTCTGGAAAGCCTGGTGCTATGGGCCATTACTGGTCCAGTTTTCACCTTCTTGGGGATGGCATTTATTGCCATGAATGGCAGGCTGGAAAGGGCTGCAATCTGTTTTAGGCCTCTTATCTGGGAAGATGGATCGGCCTTTAGGCGCATGAGCTGCTTGACAGCCTTGAGGGTTTGCCTGAATAGAAACCTGCAACGCTCCATGGTGCCAAAGAGATTGCACAGTGCAGGGAAGGAACAGCCCTTCACATTTTCAAAAAGTATTGCAGGGGCCTGGGCCGCATACGCCCTTCGTTGTATCTCAGCCATTTCAAGGTTAGGTGATACTTCCTCCCTAACCCTTACAAGGTGACCATGTCTTTCCAGATCTGCCACGCATTCTACAAGACTCTTGTAGCCCATTTGGTTCTCCTTTCTACAGGTCAAGGCCTCTTCGTTTTTATCTTCGTTCGGCCTAATGGAGCTTTCATGACACTATCATGGCCTGATCAGTCAAGGTAGTCCATAGTCAGACGGCATGGTCTTAGAGCCGTAGTATCTGGTATATCCTTCGATAGATCTCAGGGGGGATATGGCTATGCCAATGACCGCTGCTCTTTGCCACCAGCCAGAACAGTAGCAAAGTAGCTATTGTTCCCAGGGGGATCAGGAGAAGCGGGGCCTTCTTTTTTGGGGGGAATGAGGGGGCAAGACATCCCTTTACGGGGCAGGTCGATACACATTCCATACAACCTATGCATTCCACTGTACGGATAGTTTGCCTTTTAGTGATCTTTATGGATGATGGACATATCCTGTCGCATCTTCCACAATTGGTGCATATCTCTTTGTCCCTTCGTATCTGGATAGGGCTTGCCAGGGCCAATATTCCGAGCAGGGCACCATAAGGGCAGAGATAGCGACACCAGAGATTTCGGATGAAAAAGGAGAAGGTGATCAGAAGGATGATGACCCCAAGGGATATGTAAGATGGTGACAGGAAGAAATGGAGCATCTCTGCATCAGCCCCTATGTTATACGGGGAAATTATGAATGATTGTACCTCCTTGGCGTCCATTTTGAAAAAGATGAAATAGAGGAAAAAGAGCATGAGGATATATTTTATACCAAGGAGGGGGATATCTATCCATGCTGGGAGGGACAACAATATGCCTGCCTTTTTTCCAATTGTTTCAGCCATGTTTGAGATGGTGCCCACTGGACATATCCAGCCACAAAAACCCTTCCGCCAAAAGAAGGCTATGAAGATATTAGCCAATAATATGGTGAGCCCTGCAGGATGTACTGTGTCGTAATGAAAGGTAAGGAAAAATTGTCTTAGGCCCACCAGGGCACTGATAGGGAGAAAGGCCTCTATTGCCGGGGGCCTTGGGACAAATCTGTCACTAATGCCTGTTGCCCAGTTAAAAAAAAGAAGAAATCTATAGCCTATCCATAGGCAAAAAAGCAAAAAAGATGTCTGTATCAGGCGTCTTATAAAGGGGATGTCCTTCGGGAGAATGCCAAGGAGATGATCTCTCTTCATGAAATCAATCATAACAGGATTGAAAGATAAACCCGGATTGTGCGTCTCACAAGCTTGCCTAAAAAAACTACAAGGAGCAGTTCTGGACATTGTACATATTTTTTTCTATTCCTTTTCCCCTTCAGGCCGAAATGTCTCGTGAAGCCCTTCATCGCCGCCAAGGGCGATAGTCATTGGATAGTCATGAGGTGTAGGTGTACTGTGTCTCTATAAATGGGGAGTGTCCATGGAATCGGTCTTTTCCAACTCTTTCTTATCATCGCGTTCTCTCATCAGCCAGTAGACAAGGCCAAGGGAAAGGAGAACGGCTGCAAGAGAGAATACGCTGAGGGGTTTGGTTGTCTTCAGGTCGAGGATTATCATCTTTCTACTTATGGCCAATATGGCTATTAGAAGTACTGTCTTTACCTGGACAATGCTTTCTTGATCCACAATGACCTTTACAATGGAGTGTTTGAATTCGAGGGCGATCAATACGATCATTATCATGCCAAAGATGGCCTTGAAGGACTCGTGTTCCAGGGGATCGAATCCGTACTTCCAAAAAAGTATGAAGATATGTGAGCCGAGTTTATAGGTGGCACAGATGATTATAAGGGCCACAAAGAATGAGAGGACAAGGCAGATTATCTTTTCAAACTTTTCATAAACACTCAACAGTTTCCATTCTTCAGATAATTTCATGGTCGCTTCTCCAGACTTGTTGATGTTTTTTCACTTGGGCACTGTTGAACCCATGACACCAAGATATTCCCTGAAAGCCTCGAGGAGTGGAGATCTGGAATCTTTTATGAGTTTATCGAACTCTCCTACCTCAAGGATCTTGCCTCCTTGGAGCACGATCACGCGCTTGCATAGTTTGAATACCTCGAGAGGATCATGACTTACAAGTACTGAGGTAATATCGTGTTCTCCAGTGAGGGCCTTGATCTTGTCCATGATACTGTTTTTGATCTCCAGGTCCAAGCCGCTGAAGGGCTCATCCAGGAAAAGGTAATCTGGTCGAAGGGCAAGGGCCCTTGCCAAGGCCAGGCGCTGCTGTTCCCCTCCGGAGAGTTCAGCTGGATATCTGTTGGACAACTCTGCGATACCACACATGGCAAGGCTTTTCAAAGCCCGTTCTTTGGCGTCTTTTTTATTTCTAAGGCCGAGGCTGATATTTTCAAGGGCTGTGAGATTGGGCCATAGGGCCAGATCTTGAAAGACCATGGAGATACGTCTTTGTCTCGCTGGTATCATTATATGTCTTCCCCTGGATAGGAGGCGTCCGTCAAGGTATATCTCGCCTGTATCGGGCGGCTCAAGGCCGGCAATGAGCCTTAAGAGAGTGGATTTTCCGCTTCCTGACGGGCCAAGTATCCCCCATCTGGTCCCTGGATAGATATGGCAAGAGATATCAGATAATACAGTTGTTTGCCCAAAGCCTTTGGCAATCTTTCTTATTACGAAGCCTGTCTGTATTCTCATGATCTCTGTTTTTTCCAAAGAGTTGATATGACCAGGAGAAAGATTATAGCAGACAATAGATAGATGGAGCAGAGTTGTGAAACCTGGCTCTGTGGAGCATTGGCCATGATAGTGAATATTGCCAGAGGGAGATTCTGCCCCCCTGGTGGATGAATGAGCAGCACAGTTGCTATGTCAGCCACTGACAGAAGAGATACCAATAGAAAACTTGTCAAAATGGTGCTCGATGCCAAAGGCAATAGTATCCTGGAAGAGAATTTCAACAGTGATACCTCCTGGAGTTCTGCTGCATAAGACCATGAAGATGGTAAGGATGCAAAGAACCTGGCTGCCAGAAGTGTAGGGACGGGGAACAGGCGAAGACCCTGGGAAAGACAAACGGCAAATGGGCTCCTAAGGATGAAATCCATCCATTCCGGTGCGTTGGCTGCCATATAGACAAACCCCAGGGCAGTGAGAGAGGCAGGTAGAGAGAATATTACCAGTATGGCACTCATGCCAACAAGCCTGGTTTTGTGAAACCTTCCCATGAAAAAGGCCATAAGAAGCCCGATGACCAAGGCCACAATGGCTGAGCCCATGGAGTAAAGGATTGTGTAGGGCATTGTCCTGGCGATTGTCTGGGCCAATGAAGTCATATCTGGCCTGGCAAGGGCGGGTTGGATCAGGCCTGCACAGGGTAATATGACAAGGAAAAATGCGATAATAAGACTGAAGGAGAAGGCGAGTCTGGACATCTGGCTGTCGTGGTACGGGAAAATACCTTTTGAGGAGCTGGCCAAAAGCTCAATGGGTCTTTTCCCAGAGAGCGAGAGGAGTAAAAGGGCAAGAACCAGGGTGATAGAAGAGAGCATCAAGCACTGGAGTGCTGCAAGCCTGGGATCATATAGGGCTGAGAAACTGATGAGTACCTCTGATATGGCAGTTTTTACACCAAGTCCCATGGCAGGGCCAGGGCTTGATAGCATGATGAAGGCCCCAAGGCAAGCAGCAATGGAAGCCGAAGGGAAGGAGAACCGTATAGTCAGCCAGAATAGCCTACCTTCTCCAGAGCCAAGCCTTATGGCTTCACATTGGCTCGAGTTGAGGCTTGAGCAGGCGGACACAGTGGAGGCGACAACCAGGGGAAAAGTCACCATGGCCGTGATGAAGACATAGGAGGTTGTCTTGGACAATTGAAAAAGACTGCTTATGGAGGCCAGGTTGTGATAGCTCACGGCCCACAGAAGGGACGGGACCATCAATGGAATAAGGGAAAGAAATAGAAATAGCCTCCTGCCTTTGTACTGGTAAAGGGAGTAGAAGACCCCCTGAACGAGTCCGAGTATCAGGGCAATACCTGCACCTGAGAAGCTTATTGTCAGACTTTTTGACAGAAGGGGGAGGAAACCCTTGAGCCCAGAGGACAACTCCAATGGATTGCCTTCAAACAGGGCAAAAAATAGAGGCAAGGCAGGAAGGATAGATATGGCAATTATGATAGAAAGGCCTGTCAGACGCCATCTGCCAGGCCTTTCAAGGACAAGGACAGACAGGGTCATGAATTTTCATCAGTCCATTTTTTGAGGAAACCCTTCATGAGATTTTCAAGTGTAGAGGCCAGGCTTTGATAGTTTACATCCATGGTTTTTATCTCTTCTATTCCTGGAAAGACCTCTGGTCCCTTGATTTTGGGCCTCAAGGGGATCTGGGCAGCCTTGCTTTTTGCCAACATTTTTTCTGTTTCTGGACTCAATAGAAAGTCAATGAACTTTCTTGCCTGGTCCGGATGAGGCGCACCCTTGATGAGTACGGCACAATTGGGTATGAGCAAGGTACCCATCCCACTTTGGTCCGGTAATACAAACCCTACTGGTTTACCCTCTGATACGGCCACATTGACGTCGTCCGAGTCTGTAAGGCCAAGGAGACAATCACCCCTGGCCACGCTGTTCTTGACGTCTCCATTGGAGGAGAGGATCTTGCCTCCGTTTCTGGAGAAATCTTCAAAGAATTTTTTCGCCTTTTCTTGGCCCAGCACCTGGAACAGGGCTGCTGCATGCATCGATGTTGTGCCAAAAAGTGGATTTGCAATGCAGGCTCTACCCCTGAAACGTTCGGCATTCAGGTCGAATATAGACAGGGGTTTATCCCCTTCAGGGATCTTGGCCCGGTTGTATATGATCATCCTGGCACGGGTTGAGAAACTGGTCCAATAGCCGTCTGGATCAGAAAACTTCATGGGTAGACCTTGGGCGTTGGGGGATTTATACGGAGTCGACACACCTTTTATCTTCAAGATGGCTGCCCTCACAGGATCACCACTCCAGAAGACATCAGCCACAGGCCTGTCCTTTTCTGCTATGAGCCTGTTCATCAAGCCTGTGCTCTTGGTCTCTTCGGTGTCTGTCACCAATTTGACTGCTATGCCCGTAAGTTTTTCAAATCGTGCAGCTACAGGCCGGGCAAAGATATCATCCACGGAGGTATATACTATGACCGCTGTCTTTTTATCGCCCCTGTCACATCCTCCAAGAAAGATTATAGACAATATGAGACAGAGACATGTGGCGATCTTTTCAAGACTCGTCCTTTTCAAGATCTTCTACTCCTTCATGTGTACTGACAGGTCGTCAAAGGATGAGGCTGCATCCGACTTGCTCCAAAGCCCTACTCCTCCTTCATCTCCAAGGGTCAAATCCCTTACCTCTATCAGTTTATTCCCATTGACCCAGCCAGTGATCAGGTCGTTTTTGACTGTTATCTTGATAGTAAACCATTGTCCTTTTTTTATGCCCTTGAACGTTGATGTACCAATCATGACCCTACGTCCTTCCTTCACGTAATAGATCCTGAAATTGTCCTCCAAGGGGTTGAGGCGGGCAACATAGTAATTCATCCGATCTTTTACTCTCCACATGGGGCCTCCACCTTGGTCTATATGTCCACTATCAGCCCGTACCTTGACTTCAATTGTCCCGTCTCTGAACCTGATCTTGTCGCTCCAGCAGATATTGAATTGTGAACTGGAAGGGGATGGAATCTCGGTGATCTTCAGCACATTTGGTTTGGACGGGGCCTGGTCATCTTTAATGACCTTCCAGATGGCATTGTGTCTGGTGAAACCAGTTGTTTCCACCTTGAATCCCTCTGGCAGTTGAGAAGATTGGTCAAAATCAATGGTCAGACTCTTGTTCAAGCTACCATATAGCTCTTCACGTTCGTCACATATACCAGCATATGACAGGCAGAAGAGAAAGAAGGTGAAGGAAAAGAAGAAAGTAAAGGCCTTGGGGGAAAGCTTACTGTTTTTCATTGGCATGCTCCTTACATTTGAATTGTTTGTTTTGTTGACCGCGGATTTCCCTTGGCGCCCCATCCTTAAAATAGGCTATGATTGATAAAAGAATAGCGGAAAATTCCTTGATCACCAAGTAGAAAAAATCTCTTGATCAGCAGAGGCACCCATCTATGAATCACCAAGCATGTTGGCAAGTTAATGGCACGAAAGACATGACTGTGGTTCAGGGGAGCCTATAAATGATGTCAAGGAGTATTTTTCTGGATACTATTGATTTGGCAGATGTCTCCAGTGAATGGATGCCATTGGGCTGTATGAACCCAGATTAAGTAAAAACTCTCGGCTCTTGCATGTCATTGTGGTTGTATTGCAGGCAGTTCCACCCTGAATACCGCATGGTTGCCCCTTTGGGTGAAAGAAAGATTCCCCCCAAGGTTTTTCATGATCCTGAAAGACAGGGGGAGGCCAATGCTCGTCCCCCCTTCTTCTATCGAACGAAAAAGCCTGGAGGGATCGACGATGGATTTCTTTTTCATCTGGTTTTCAAAGTCGATGTACAAATGACCCTTTTCCGAAAAGGAGCTGATCATCAAACAGCCTCCTGGGTCAAGGGCCTCTATGGCATTCTTTATGAGATTTACAAATACCTCTGAAAGAGCGTCTCTATCACAGACAAAGTCGTCTGCCATGCTATCCAACATCAGCTTGAGCCTTACGCCATGGCTCTTGAATTCTGGGGCCATGAGCTCCAGGCTCTGTTTCAGTATCCTTCCCACAGGCATTGTCCTATTGATGGTTTGGCCTGGGCGGACGTATGTGTTTATGGATTTAACAAGTCTTTCCAACCTGTCGGATTCCTCTTCTATGATCCTGACCTCGGTACTGGATGGCATGGCCTTTCTTAGCCTTTTGGCAAAACCACCTATGGATATTATGGTGTTTTTGATCTCATGAGCCACCTCTGCAGCTATGGCACCTAGGTTTTTCAGCCTTTGGTCTCTCAAGGCACATCGTTCCAACAATACCCTGTCGGTCTCGTCAATGATCATGAAGTGGAATAATTTTCTATAGGGCGCTTGATCTTGTATGGAGATGAGATAAGGCTTGAAGGAACAATATAAGATAGAGCCATCCTTGCTGATTATCCTGAAACGTCTCTTCTCGTTGAGTGGTTCTGTGCTAGTGGTTATCCCCTTCAACCAAGAGAGGCATTTTGATCTGTCCTGGGGTATGACAATGTTGAGGAGCTGATTTTTTAGGGATGCGACCTCGTCAGGAGGATATCCAAGGATATTTTGAAATGCTGGATTGGCCCACTTCAGCTTGAGATCCTTGTCGAGGCTGAACAATACCACAGGTATGTTCCTGACCAAGGCATTGAGTTGTAATTCCTTTACGGCTGGAAAGTTGTAGGTCTTAGGATCAGCCCTCTCTGCTCTAAAATTCAATTTGACCCCACAGGATAATCGATTGAAAGATCAAAAAATCCCTGTCAAAAGGAAACCCCCAGATTGTATTGTTACGAGAATTCAGTGTTTGCCTTCGATCTTAAGATGAAAATTAATTAGCCAAGGGCAAAGGTCAAGTGACCATAGTTACAATTTGAATAGAAAGTACTGAATTACTTTTTTATTTCCTTTTTTCTCTTCTCGATCAGATCCATCAAGAGCTTTAGATCCCTTATGATGATTTTTCCTTTCTCTACCTCTATGAGACTCATCTTTTTTAGTTTTTGTACCTGTCTGCTCACAACTACCCGGACAGAGCCAATGAGGCTTGCGAGTTCTTCATGGGTGAGATGGTATAGGATACTGGGGCCATGATTGCCATGTATGTTGGTTTTTGCATGTCTTAGTAACAGCTTTACCAGCCTGGTACTGGTATCATACAAGGAAAGGTCAAAAACCAATTCTTCAAGCTCTGCGAGTAGATGTGCAAGGTATAGAAGCAGGGCCTTTGACATCTGTGGTTCTTCCCGGATCCACTTTCTCATAGTGGGCAGAGGCACCTGAAGACATATTGCCTTTCTGCCAAGACAGGAATACACAAGTTTTCTATCCCTTTCACCCAAGAGGGACAGGACATCGAACCCGTCTCCTTCCTTGAGGACAAAGATACTGACCCTTCTCTCCCCATACTCGTCTGAGACAAAGCCGTGAACCATTCCCCTCAAGACTATATAGAAATAGTCGTCTATGAGAAAACTACTTTCTCCCGACGGCCTCCCAAGGGTTATTGTCTCCATGGCAGGTGCAAATTTTTTTTTGAGCCTGTCAGGTTCTATTCCTCTAAAGACAGGAGAATGTTGAAGTATGTTCAATATCTCGTTTTGGTCAGGTATGAAGGCCACGTTATACCGATAAAAAATTCATGTTCTCATCCTGGATCATGTAGTTTCCAAGTTATCCAAGGCTGTGAGGAATTGTCTTTTTCTTGGAGTGCATGATCCTGGATTATCTTTCTTTTTCGAGGAGATCGAGTATCTCTTGTTGGGCAGCGGCAAGGGCATTGGCAACACCTTCTGGCCTTGAACCTCCTGCCTGGGCCATGTCTGGACGTCCCCCTCCGCCTCCACCTATGTGTTTGGCTATGGCCTTGACTATATCACCGGCATGGAGTCTTCCTGTCAGGTCCTTGGTGGTCATGCATAGCACAAAGGCCTTTCCATCCTTGGATGAGCCAAGGACTATAGCGCCTGAGCCAAGCCTGTCTCTGATCTTGTCACCGATCTGTCTAAGGGTAGGGGCATCGACCTCGGGTATGGCCGCGGTTACCACCTTTACACCATTTCTACTCTCTGCCCTTTCCAACAACTGATCCATGTCTGGCAGGGCCCCTTGGGACAAGACCCTTTTGATTTCTCTTTCGAGTTCCTTCACCCTGGCATTCAGGCCTTCAACCCGTTTGGGTACTGCATTTACTGGGCATTTGAGGACCTGGGCGATTGTCAATATCTCATCTTCAAGGCCCTGGACTGCCTCGACTGCATACGAGCCTGTAACCGCTTCTATCCTCCTGATACCCGAGGCCACACCTGATTCCGAGACGATCTTGAAAAGACCTATCTGGCCTGTGCGGTTCAGATGGGTGCCGCCGCATAGTTCCATACTGAAGCCAGGGATGTTGACGACCCTGACTTTTTGTCCATATTTCTCTCCGAAAAGGGCCACAGCGCCTTTTTCAAGGGCCTCCTCCTGGGAGAGGATCTCTGTCTGTACAGGTATGTCTGCCCGTACCTTCTCGTTCACAATGGCCTCAATCCGTTTCAATTCATCTCTCGAGCAACTGGCAAGATGGGTAAAATCGAAACGGAGCCTTTCTGGTTCCACCAGGGAACCGGCCTGGTTGACATGGGGGCCAAGGACCTTTTTCAATGCTGCATGGAGCAGATGGGTGGCAGTATGGTTCCTGGCAGTATCGAGACGTCTGCTTTCGTAAACCGTGAGACTTACCTGGTCGTCAAGGCCTATCTCGCCATTTTCAACCTCGATCATATGGATGATCAGATCGCCCCTTTTTACTGTATCAGTCACCTGGGCCATGCCTTTGGGCCCCTTGACGAGCCCTTTGTCCCCAGTCTGCCCTCCTGATTCCCCATAGAAAGGTGTCTGTTCAACCACCAATTCTCCTGACCACCCTTGCGAGACCCTGGAAAACTCGTGTCCTTTTTGGACCAGGGCCAAGACCTTTGATGTGGCAAACGTGGCTTCATAGCCTACGAATCTGGTGGCCTTTCCTTCCTTCAGGAGTTTCCTGTAGATGTCTGGCAGTTTTTCTGTAACCTCTTCCTTCAGGGCCCCTCTGGAACGTCGTTTCTGTTCCTGGCGCATTCGATTATAACCAGAATGGTCATATTCGAGTCCCTCTTCTCTGCATACATCCCGTACTACATCTACAGGGAGGCCATAGGTATCGTAGAGTTTGAATACAAATTCCCCTTCTATGGTATTAGAGCCCTTTTCTCTCATGTCCAGGATATAGTCTTCCAGCATCCTAAGGCCCATCTCCAGGGTTTCTGCAAATCTCGATTCCTCCTGATCGAGTACCTGACCAATGAATGTCTTTGCATGTGTCAGCTCTTTATATGTCTGCTCCATGTCTTCAATGACCTGGAATGCTGTCTTTTTCATGAAGGATCCCTGGAGACCGAGCACCCGTCCATACCTTACGGCACGTCTTATAATGCGCCGAAGTACATAGCCCCGGCCCTCGTTGGATGGTATGACACCGTCTGCTATCAAAAATGCACTGGCCCTGGAATGGTCTGCAATGACCCTCATGGCTACGTCTGTTACATTTTCCGTTCCATATTGTTTCCCTGACAACTGTTCCAGGACTGCCAGGATGTTTGCGAAAAGATCTGTGTCATAGTTGTTGAGCTTGCCTTGGCAGACTGCGGCTATCCTCTCCAGGCCCATGCCTGTATCAATGCATGGTTCTGGCAATGGGGTCATTGTGCCATCCTGGTCCCTGAAAAATTGCATGAAGACAAGATTCCAGATCTCCAGGAATCTGTCACAGTCACAGCCCACTCTGCACCCTGGTCTCTTGCAACCTACTTCTTCTCCCTGGTCTATGAGGATTTCTGAGCATGGACCACAAGGCCCAGTATCCCCCATTGCCCAGAAGTTGTCTGCCTCGTCGAGGCGGACTACCCTGGATTCGGGTATACCAGTCAATTCTGGCCAAAGCCTGGCAGCCTCGTCGTCTTCCCTGAATACGGTAACCCAGAGTTTGTCCACTGGCAGGCCGATCCTGTCCACCAGGAGCTCCCAGGCAAAACCTATGGCCTCTTTCTTGAAGTAGTCGCCAAAGGAGAAATTCCCGAGCATCTCAAAAAACGTGTGGTGCCTGGCAGTGTACCCAACATTCTCGAGGTCGTTGTGTTTTCCACCAGCACGTACACATTTTTGGCAGGATGCAGCCCGTTTATAGGGCCTGGTCTCTTCACCCAGGAAGACCTTTTTGAACTGTACCATCCCTGCATTTGTGAAAAGAAGACTGGGATCGTCGGCTGGGACAAGGGAGGAACTTGGTACTATCTCGTGGCCCTTTTCCCTGAAATAATCCAGAAACAGTTGTCTCAGCTCTGAACCCTTGAGAAATTTCATGACGCCTGTTCCTCCTCGTTTTCATTTTTCTTGACAGGCTGTGGCAAAAGGCCATAGGCCTGGCGTACCCGTTCTTCGATCTCAGAGGTGAGTTCAGGGTTTTCCTTGAGAAATGTCCTGACATTTTCTCTGCCCTGTCCCAGACGTTGATCCTTGTACGAGTACCATGCCCCACTTTTGTCGATTATGTCTACGGCAACAGCCAGGTCTATGAGAGAGCTCTCCCTGGATATCCCTTCCCCATAATATATATCGAATTCCGCCTGTTTGAATGGGGGGGCAATCTTGTTTTTCACCACCTTGACCCTGGTTCGATTTCCAATTACATCGGCACCTTCTTTCAGGGCTGTCAGTTTTCGGATATCGAGTCTCATGGTCGCATAGAACTTCAGGGCATTCCCCCCTGTGGTGGTCTCAGGATTTCCGTACATGACCCCGATCTTCATACGTATCTGATTTATAAACACCAGGGCTGTGCTGCTTCTGTTAAGGTTCCCCGTGAGTTTCCTGAGGGCCTGGGACATGAGCCTTGCCTGAAGGCCCACGTGTGAGTCTCCCATGTCACCTTCTATTTCTGCCTTGGGTACCAGTGCGGCAACAGAATCCACCACTATCAGATCCACCGCACCGCTCCTGACCAGTGCATCTACTATCTCGAGGGCCTGTTCTCCATAATCGGGCTGTGAGACAAGGAGGTCATCCGTATTCACACCGAGCTTTTTGGCATAGATGGGATCCATGGCATGTTCGGCATCTACGAATGCGGCAATTCCTCCAAGTTTTTGGGCCTCTGCAATCATGTGGAGGGCCAAGGTCGTCTTGCCAGATGATTCTGGGCCAAATATCTCAATGACCCTGCCCCGGGGGATGCCACCAACACCAGTAGCAACGTCCACAGCAATGGAACCTGTGGGGATCACCTTTATGTCCTCTACACCACCCTTGTCACCGAGGCGCATTACCGAGCCCTTGCCGAATTGTTTCTGGATCTGGGACAGGGCAATGGATAGTGCCTTTTCTTTGTCCTTCTGTTCTATCTTATTCATCAATTCCTCCGACGAGTATTTCTAAAACGGCCAATCTTGTCATCCCAAAGGGGTTAGGGAGTCAGTTTGGGACCAAATAGTGAGTCAGTACAGAAAAATTGTTTGCCCATACCTTTATGGCACTTTTACATATTGAGTAGATTATGGCAACATAGTCTGGTTCCAGGCCTGGTGAAAAACTTTTCTCAGAAAGGTGATTAGGGTATATAACACTTATGCAAAAGCGATTTATTGTTGGAATAGATCTTGGAACTACCAATTCGGCTGTAGGCTATATCGACCTACACGATGCCTCTCCTGGTTCCATAGAAATAAAATCATTCGAGATCCTTCAACTTGCCAGCAAGGGCAGGCTGGAAAGGCTCAAGACCCTGCCTTCCTTTCTTTACCTCCCAGGCAGATATGAATTTGAAAAGGGGATGACATCCCTGCCCTGGGATGAGAAAAGGGGGTATGCAGTGGGGGCCTTTGCCAGGGACCAAGGGGCCCTGGTGCCTGGCAGACTGGTCTCGTCTGCAAAGAGCTGGCTATGCCATGGTGGGGTGGACAGAGATGCTCCCATATTGCCCTGGGGCTCTGCAGAAGATGTAGAAAAGGTTTCACCGATTACAGCCTCTGCCAGGTATCTCCAGCACATACGGGAGGCCTGGGATCATACCATGAAAGTGCCTCTTGCAGAGCAAGACGTGGTGTTGACCGTGCCCGCATCCTTTGACGAGGTAGCACGTGAGTTAACTCTCAGGGCTGCACGAGAGGCAGGGCTGGAAAAGGTTGTTCTCCTCGAGGAGCCCCTTGCATCCTTCTATGCATGGCTCTCCCACCACGAGGAGACCTGGGATGCCTACATAAGGCCGGGTCAGCATCTTTTGGTCTGTGACGTAGGGGGCGGCACGACGGATTTTACCTTGATATCGTGTGAATCAGGTGAAAGAGGGCCAAGACTGGCCAGGCTTGCTGTTGGGAATCACCTCCTATTGGGGGGGGACAACATCGATCTGGCAATTGCTGCCATTGCAGAGAAAAAGATCCCTCAGGAATTGGATGCTGCCCGCTGGCAGATGCTTTTTCATCAGTGCAGGCAGGCAAAAGAAAGGCTTCTTGCCGTAGATGGCCCACGGCGGGCATCTGTACGCCTGACCGGTAGCGGTAGATCCTTGGTGGGAGGTACTGTGATCGTTGAGCTTGAAAGGGAGGAAGTGGAAGATACGATCCTCGAGGGCTTTTTCCCTGAGATGGATATGGCCCAGGCCGGGCAGGAATCGCCAAAGGAGACAGGCCTTAGGGAGATGGGCCTTCCCTATGAATCAGATCCTGCCGTTACAAGGCATCTGGCAAGGTTTATATCCAGACAGGGCCAGGGGAAGGTACCTGAGGTGATCCTTTTCAATGGCGGGACATTGAAGCCATTGTCCATAAGAAAAAGGATCTCGAGGGTGCTCGCCAGTTGGAGTGGGAAAGAGGTTTCTACAATAGAGAGCCGTTCCCTGGACCTTGCTATCTCTATAGGGGCAGTCTATTACGGACTGGTAAGAAGAGGGCTTGGCCTCAGGATTGGTGGAGGTATTCCTCGTTCCTATTTCATAGGCATTGGAGAGGGCAATGCCCAAAAGAAGACCGAGAAGGCGGTATGCCTGATAGAACGTGGGACAGAAGAGGGACAAGAGCTGGAAATAGATCGGGATTTCAAGGTACTCACCAATAGACCTGTGAAGTTTACCCTTTTCAGCTCTACTGTGAGACAGGGAGATCATGTGGGTGATCTCGTTGAGTTGAACCAAGAGGATTTTGTAAGACTTCCCTCTCTTCAAACCGTACTGAAATATGGCAAGAAGGCACAACATAAGGCTATCCCTGTACGACTGGGGTCTCAGGTCACAGCCATAGGGAGTCTGGAATTGTATTGTCGATCTGTATCAACCCCCCACAGATGGCGTCTCCAGTTCGATCTCCGTTCTGAAGATGCCAAGAAGGCTGACAAGGCAGGGTATCAGGTGGAAGGGGTCCGCGTTAAGACCTCCCTGCCAGATGCCCGCCGGTCAGAGGGTCTCACCCTGGATGACAGGAGGGCGCTGGATCAGGCCAAGGAGATACTCGAGGCATGTTTTTCAAGGGCATTTAAAGGACAGGCCGTGGAACCGAAGGATATCATGCCCTTGCTCGTGAATGCCTTTGGTATGGGGAAGGAGCTTTGGCGGTTGCCTGTCCTCAGGGGGCTTGCCGATATCTTGATAGAATTGAAAGAGGGAAGAAAGAAAGGCTTCTTGCACGAGGCACGCTGGTTCAACCTGACTGGTTTTGTCATGAGGCCGGGTATTGGTGAGGCCAGTGATCCCTGGAGGTTGAAGGCCCTTTGGCCCTTGAGCTTCCAAGGCCTGGCCTGGGTCAAAAAGCTTGAGACAAGGCTCCAGTGGTGGATATTCTGGCGCAGGGTGGCTGCAGGTCTAAGTTCAGGCCAGCAGACCCAGCTGTTTTCAACTATTGCCCCTGTACTGACCCCGGAACTGGTCTCGAAGAGGAAGAGGCAGAAGACGAAACAGTTCAAACCGGCACAGGAAGAAGCAAGGCAGTTATGGCTTTTTGCAGCCAATCTGGAAAGAATAGATGTGGAAAAGAAGGTTGTACTTGGCAGGCAGGCATTGAAGATTTTGTCAAGGGGCCGTTTTCAAAAGGATCTCATCTGGGCACTCGGGAGAATAGGGGCACGGGTTCCTCTTTATGGGCCTGCCAACAAGGTAGTCCCACCTCGAGAAGTTCTGAGCTGGATCACTGCCTTGAAGGAGGTGGATTTCACAGACAGAAGGCCTGTCATCAATGCTGTAGTCTCCATGGCCAGGGTCTGTGGAGATCGGGCAAGAGACCTCCCTGCTGCTGCCAGGGAGGATATCAGGCTATGGTTGGAATTACTTGGCGCAGAACCTGGCAAGATTTTGCCTGTGGTAGAATTTCAAGAGGTTGACTCCTCTGAAAAAGATGCAGCATTTGGAGAGAACCTGCCAGAGGGCCTTGTCCTCGAGAAGGAGAAAAGAGATTCATGAGATTGTTCGCCTTCCTCTTCCTGATCCTTGGAATGTGGGCCTTGCTCGTGGGGTTTTCCATGGGAATAGAGGGCTGGCAGGCACGAAAGTGGCCTGTTACCAAGGGAAGAATAATCATCTCAAGGGTTAGGGAATGGCGCACACCTGGTAAGATTAGGATAGCCAGGCTATGTCTCGATATGGACTATCTCTATATGGTGGGAGATAAAGTGCTGGAGGGTCACAGGCTAAATAGTGGATGGCGTTGTTTTGCCTCTGAGGGCCATATCAAAAAAGTGCTCGAGAAATATCCATCGGGGAAGAAGGTGTCGGTATTTTACAACCCGAACAGTCCAGAGAAAAGTCTCCTCGAGCCAGGGATAAGCTGGTCTGTATTGTTTCTGATCGGGATCGGTATAGTCAATCTGTCGATAGCCCTACCTCTTATAAGGTCTGGTAGGCGCGGGACCAGGCAGCGTCTGAGGATCTAATATTTATCCACCATAACTTTTCCAGAAGAGGCTTTGGACCAGTTCCCTTAGGAGCCTCTCTTTTTCTTCAGATAGTTGCTCAAATTGTATGCCATAGAGAAAGTGTAGTTTTTCCCGCCTCCTCCATCTGACAACACCTGAAAGCTTCAAGGGTTTTTGTGTATCGATGCTCATGATTACGTGCACGCCTTGTCCCAGTCTTTTTTGGGTCTCGAGTTTCAGACCTCCTGCACTGATGTCTTGTACGTAACCTTTGAAAAACGCCCCATCTGCTTCACAGATTGCCTCCAGACTCAGGGGAAGTCTCTGAAGTTTCCTTTTTTCTCTGTTGTTTTCAGGCAAAACGGATCACCAGCCTTGTATCTTGGTAAAGATGCGTGGGTTGCAATTGTCACCCATTTATTTTATTTCATTTCTTACAAACTTCTCTTATATCTTCTTCGGATATTTTGGGGAGCAACTACACTAGATAGGGCTTTAAGCAGCCCTTTTTTAATGAGAAAAGGAAGAATAGAGAAAATGCGCAATAGGATAAAAGAGATAGTAGAAGAAAAATATAAGGAAATAGCAGATAGTGGGGCCCTTCCCAAATCTGAGGTGGCCAGCGATCATATCATATCGGTCCCCAGGCAGGAACACCACGGGGATTATGCCAGTAATTTTTGTATGGTAATGGCTTCAAGATTGAAGAGCGCTCCAAGAAAGATTGCAGAGAAGTTACTGCCACAACTTGGACAAGAGGCCCTTTTTGAAAGGGTTGAAGTGGCTGGTCCTGGTTTTTTGAACTTTTTTCTTTCACCTGTCTTTTGGCAGAAGAATCTTTTGACAATGAAAGAGATGGGTCAGGAATATGGGAAAACAGATGTAGGCCAAGGCGAGAAGGTGTTGGTGGAGTTTGTGAGTGCCAATCCTACCGGGCCTCTCCATGTTGGACATGGACGAGGCGCTGCTGTCGGAGATTCCCTCTGCAGGGTTTTGGCAATGGCCGGTTTCGATGTCACCAGTGAATACTACATCAATGACGTAGGGAACCAGATGCAGACCCTTGGACGCTCGGTATTTCTCAGGTATCAGGAATTTTTCGGAAAGGATGTGGACTTTCCTCCTGAGTGCTATCAAGGCGACTATATAATAGACATAGCCAGAAAGATTGCTCAAGAATACGGGGATAGATTTCTCGATGACGAGTTCACCAAGCATGCAGAGTTTTTTATCAACAAGGCAGTTTCTGAGATATTCGGTGGCATAAAGAAGGATCTGGAAGATTTCAGGGTGAAGTTCGACAACTGGTTCAGTGAGCGCTCTCTTCATGAATCGTCTCTTGTGGAAGAGACTATACATGAGCTGAAAAAGGCCGGGAAGATATATGAAAAAGAGGGTGCCCTGTGGTTCAAGACCTCGGACTATGGAGATGAGAAGGACAGGGTGGTCAGACGCTCAAATGGCGTACTCACCTATTTTGCAGCAGACATCGCATATCATAGAAACAAGTTCGAGCGCGGCTTCCAGAAGCTTGTGGATATCTGGGGGGCAGACCATCATGGATACATTCCAAGGGTCAAGGCTGCCATAGCGGCAATGGATTTCGACCCTGATGCATTAGACGTGCTTTTGGTCCAGTTGGTGAATCTCATCGAGCAGGGACAGGTCAAGGCCATGTCCACCAGGGCAGGGGAGTTTGTGACATTGAGAGAGGTGATGGATGATGTTGGCGCCGATGCAGCCAGATTCATCTTTCTCACACGCAGGTGCGACAGTCACCTTGATTTTGATCTGGATCTTGCCAGGAGTCAGAGTCAGGAAAACCCGGTCTACTATGTTCAATATGCCCATGCCAGGCTGGCGAGCGTCTTCCGTATGGCAAAGGATAGTGGGATAGTGCTGAGGGCAGCAGAGGATGTGGATCTTTCCAAGTTGCAGGACCCGGAGGAGATGAAGATTCTCAAGCTCCTGGCTGGCTTTCCAGATATGGTGGCCCAGAGTGCCCTGGCCCTTGAACCCCATAGGATAAGTTATTATCTGACAGAACTGGCAGGCCTGTTGCATAAGTATTATACTAAGCACAGATTCATTGGAGATGATCCTGAGGTAACACAGGCAAGATTGCTCCTGGCTGATGTCATAAAGACTGTATTGAAAAATGGTCTTGGTCTTCTGGGTGTCAGCGCGCCTGAAAAGATGTAGTCCGTATTTTAGTTTTACAAAGTCGACAAAAGGATGAGATATGGCAGTCAAAAAGAGTAAACCAAAACCTATCCAGTTTCAGATCGGCTGGCCAGGCTTGATAGCCATAGTAATTTCCAGCGTATGTGTCCTTCTCTGGACCTTTGTCCTGGGTTTTTGGATGGGACAGAAGGTATTTACTGGAAATGGCACATCCAAGGTCAAGACCACGGTGATTAGTCCCAAAACATCTGGTACGGAAAGTGTTGTCCAGCAAGCCGAGAAACCAGAAGATCTCCTTTATGGCAACGAGACGGGCCTTTTTGAACAGAATGAGGCGATACAGGACATAAAGGAGAAGTTAAAACAGGAAGAATCTCCCGGACATACCCAGACTATTCCTACAGAGACTATCACTGAACCAGCTACGGCCCTCAAGAGAGAAAAGGGGGGCACTGCCCTTGAGGAAAAGAAGGGGAAGACCATTAAGAAGGAAAATAAGGGAGAGAAAATCTCGAAAAAGCCCAAGGCTGGTCTCAAGGTAGAGAAGATAAGCAGCCAGAAGAGGGAAGGGCTCAAGCATTTTTTCTCCCTGCAGATAGCCTCCTATAAAGATAGCAGTAAGGCGAGGAAGGAAAGGGCCAGGTGGGAAAAGAAAGGTTATTACGTCCAGGTGAAAAGGGCAGACCTTGGTAGAAGAGGGATATGGTATAGGGTGCTCCTTGGAAGATATAAAGACCTTGGCGAGGCCAAGAAGGCAGCGAGTAGGCTGGCATCAAAGGAAGGGATCAGATCATACGTCGTAAAGGGAGACAGATGATTTTCCCTGTGAAGATCTGTTACCCTGCTATCCTTTTTCTACCCCTTTGACTTTCATACCCTTCAATCCTATCTTTACATGCAAGATTATGGAAAAATAAAGGGCTCTCCACTGAAGGATTCAGTCCTTTGTTACGATTGTTCTATTAAAGGATGAAAATACGTAAGGCAAAGATCAATGATGTAAGGCCCATCCACCAACTCCTTTCGCATTTTGCCGACAAAGGGCTCTTGTTGCCGCGCTCTTTGAGTGATCTTTATGATCACTTGAGGGATTACAATGTCTTCGAGGATCAAGATGGACGGATAATAGGAGCCGTAGCCCTCAATGTATCCTGGGAGGACCTGGCTGAGATTCGCTCTCTAGCCGTGATAGAGGAGTACCAGTCCCAGGGGTTAGGCAGAAGATTGGTGGAATATTGTCTCTCAGATGCTATCACTCTTGGGATCTATCGGGTGTTCACCCTTACGTACCAGCCAGATTTTTTCAGGAAATTAGGGTTTAGAGAGGTGGACAAGGCTGTATTGCCCCACAAGATCTGGGCGGATTGTGTTCATTGCCCCAAATTCCCTAACTGTGATGAAACTGCACTTTTGATAGATATGTATTAAATGTGTTGTTCTGAAGATGGCCTGCTGGTCCTTTCCAGGCGGGCTATGAGTCAGATAGCGAGGTCTTTTTAGGATATGATTGGAAATATACTTACAAAGGTGTTTGGCACCAAACACGACAGAGAAATAAAAAAGATCCAGCCCATTGTCGATCAGATAAACAGGCTGGAACCAGAGATAGAAAGACTTTCAGACCAGGAGCTCAAGGCGAAAACCCCCTATTTCAGAGAACAATTGGACAACGGTCGCAATTTGGACGATCTCCTGCCAGAGGCCTTCGCTGTTGTCAGGGAGACCTCTAGACGTGTGCTTGGGATGCGCCATTTCGACGTGCAGCTTATAGGTGGCGTGGTACTTCACCAGGGTAAGATCGCCGAAATGAAGACCGGTGAAGGTAAGACACTGGTTGCTACACTGCCAGTATATCTCAATGCCCTCACAGGAAGAGGCGTGCACGTGGTCACGGTAAATGATTATTTGGCTACCAGGGATGCCGAATGGATGGGCAAGATATATAGGTTTCTGGGACTGGATGTAGGCGTCATTGTACATGGTCTCAATGAACAGGAGCGCAAGGCCGCTTATCATGCCGATGTGACCTATGGCACCAACAACGAGTTTGGATTCGATTTCCTCAGAGACAACATGAAATATGCCCTGGAGGATATGGTCCAGAGGGATTTTCACTATGCCATAGTAGATGAAGTGGACAGTATCCTCATCGATGAGGCCAGGACCCCTCTTATCATCTCGGGGCCTTCAGATGAGTCCACAGATCTCTATTACAAGGTAAATCAGATAATCCCCTTTCTGAAGAATGAAGAGCACTACACAGTCGACGAAAAGGCAAAGACAGTGATGCTTACCGAAGAGGGCGTTGCCAAGTGCGAAAAGCTCCTTGGTATAGAGAATCTCTACGATCCGTCGAACACAGAGCTCTTGCACCATGTACAGCAGGGCCTGAAGGCCCATGTGCTATTTAAGAGGGATGTGGATTACATAGTAAAAGACGGTCAGGTGATCATTGTAGATGAGTTCACAGGCAGGATCATGCCAGGCAGGCGTTACAGTGACGGTCTCCATCAGGCCCTTGAGGCGAAGGAGGGGGTGAAGATAGAAAGTGAGAATCAGACCCTCGCCTCCATAACGTTTCAGAATTTCTTCCGTATGTATGAAAAACTGGCTGGTATGACAGGTACGGCCGACACCGAGGCCGCCGAGTTTAAAAAGATCTATGACCTGGACGTCGTGGTCATACCAACCCATAAGCCTATGATCAGGACCGATTATCCCGATATGGTCTTTCGAACCGTTGAAGAAAAATTCAGGGCTGCTGCCAGGGAGATAAAGGAACTTCACAGGCAGGGCAGACCGGTCCTGGTTGGTACTACGAGTGTGGAAAATTCAGAGAAGCTTTCGGGTCTGTTGAAGAAGATGGGTGTACCCCACGAGGTCCTCAATGCCAAACATCATGAACGGGAGGCAGAGATCGTTGCCCATGCAGGAGAGAAGGGTAGGGTGACCATAGCGACCAACATGGCTGGTCGTGGTACGGATATCGTACTGGGAGAGGGTGTGGCAGAGCTTGGTGGTCTCCATATCCTCGGCACGGAAAGGCATGAGTCAAGGCGTATCGACAACCAGTTGAGAGGCCGTTCCGGTCGTCAGGGCGATCCTGGTTCTTCCAGGTTCTATCTGTCCCTTGAAGATGATCTCCTCAGGATCTTTGGTTCGGACAAGATCTCCGGGCTCATGGACAAGATGGGGATGAAGGAAGGGGAGCCCATAGAGCATCCCATGCTCTCGAAGGCCATTGAAAATGCGCAGCGCAAGGTAGAGGCCCACAATTTTGAGATCAGGAAACATCTGCTTGAGTATGACGATGTAATGAACAAGCAGAGAGAGGTGGTCTATAGTCTCAGAAAACAGATAATGGCAGGTGAAAATCTCAGGGATGAGATATATGGCTATATAGAAGAAGTAGCTGAGCGACTATCCCAGACCCATGCAGATGAAAAGGCCCTTCCTGAAGAGTGGAATTGGGAAAAGCTTCGGGAACTCCTTAGGGGTAGATTTGCCACCGATTGGGACCATGAGGCCCTTGAGGAGTTACCATCTACTCCAGAGGAACTAAAAGAGCTCATAGAGGAAAAGCTGAAGGAGACCTACCAGAAACAGGTTGAGCGTTTTGGCCCGGAAGAGATGGTCATGGCAGAGCGTTTCATCATGCTGCAAAACCTGGACAACCTGTGGAAGGACCATCTCTTGAGCATGGATCATCTCAGGGAGGGAATAGGGCTCCGTGGTTATGGCCAGAAAGACCCACTGAATGAATACAAGAAAGAGGGATATGACATGTTCCTGAACATGATCGAAAGGTTTCGGGAAGAGACCGTGAGTATCATGCTCAGGATTCGGCCCATGAGGCCTTCCGAGGTGGAGGAACTAGAGGAAAAGCGCAGACGCAAGCAGGAGAGCCAGCTCCAGATGAGTCACGGGGGAGATGGGGATGCCAAACCAAAGCCCATCAAGAGAAAGAATAAAAAGATTGGCCGAAATGCCCCCTGTCCATGTGGAAGTGGCAAGAAATACAAGAAATGTTGCGGGAGGAAGTAGTGATAGTTCCAGGTTTTAGGGCAGCAGCGGCAGAGGCAGGGATCAAATACAAAGATAGATTGGATCTCGGTTGTATAGTATGTGAAAGGCCTGCTGTCACAAGTGCAGTCTTTACGAGGAATCTCGTGAAGGCAGCCCCTGTACTCGATGCTATCCAACTCTTTTCAGGGGGAAAAAGGTTCAGGGCAATAGTAGTCAACAGTGGTAATGCCAATGCATGTACCGGTATGAGAGGCCTTGAGGACTGTAGGAGAATACGCCGAGACACTGCACACCTACTTGGCTGTGCTAAGGACGAGGTCTTGGTCTGTTCCACTGGTGTGATTGGGGCGTTTTTGCCCATGGATCGATATGTGGCAGGTATAGAGAAAGCGGTGTCCAGGCTCTCTGAGAATGGCCTATCAGATGTGGCTCAAGCTATTTTGACTACTGATACCAGGCCCAAGATGGCCAACAGGACCATTTCTGTGGACAGCTACCGTATGACCATCGTTGCCATGGCCAAGGGGGCTGGCATGATTTCACCTTCAATGGGGCCTCCCCATGCCACAATGCTCTCCTTCGTCTGCTGTGATGCGGTAGTAGAGCATGGATTCTGGCAAGATGTCCTCAATGAGGCGGTGGATGCCTCCTTTAACAGGATAACCGTAGATGGTGATATGAGCACCAATGATACAGTCGTGGCAATGGCATCTGGGATTGCCAAGAACCCTTTGGAGAATGGAACTGGTATCTTGGCACCGATTCTTCGTGAGGCCGTGACAGACGTATTGATGGATCTTGCCAGACAGATAGTCAAGGATGGCGAAGGGGCATCGAAGTGTGTAAGCGTCAAGGTAAAGGGGGCAAAAGATGTGCTCGATGCAGAGCTTGCAGCCAGGGCAATTGCAGATTCCAATCTGGTGAAGACCGCTTTTTTCGGTCAGGACCCAAACTGGGGAAGGATCTTGGCTGCAGCGGGTAGATCAGGTGCTGTATTTGATCCTGATGAGGTGGATATCTCTATCGGTTCAGTTCAGATAGTCAACAAAGGTATGCCCGTAGGGCCAGAGGCAGAGGCAGAGGCGGCAGGGCTAATGAAAGAAGAAGAGTTTTCAGTGGTCGTCGATCTTGGGGCTGGGTCACATGATTTCCAGGTACTTACATGTGATCTTACAGATGAATATGTGCATATCAATGCAGATTACAGGACGTAAGTGTTTAAAAACATGCTTCTGGACAGCATATTGGGGGTATTTTATGCCTTTTTATCAAAAAGGATGCCCAACATCTCATCCATTTTTTCTGCCAGTTTTCTGAGGGTCTCCGGGGGAATCTCTCTGACGACGTCTCCAGAGTCCTTGTCCACTATCTCTATATAAGATTGTCCTGTCTCCTGATCCTTGTTGAACTTAAGTTCGACATTGTTGATCAGGTTGAATTCATCCTGTAGGGTCTTGATTACAGAATCGTTCTTGCCAGTATCATTAGTCTCATTTTTTTGAACCGGAGAGTCCTGTCTGTTTAACTGTAAGATATTATCGGCTTGATCTTGTCCTGCCCGGTTGTTTACCCTCGTATTGTTGTTGAGGGTGAGGATGGACCGTCCAGGGTCAAGGCCTGAGGTATTTGATATGTTGTATGCTATTTCGCTTGTCATGGCTGAACTCCCAAAAGACCGTGGCTCTGATTTTGATATTTAGCAGCAGCCACTCGTCGTGTCTGAAATATTTTCATCTCTTTTTGCAGATTGTCCTTTTTCTCCTCTGCCAACTTCATCAAAAAGCGTTCTTCTCTGATTATGGATTTCAGTAATTCTATGGTTTCATCAAGTTTGGTCTTGTCTGGCCTGCATTCATGAAGCCTTTCAATGAGTACCATCCTCTCGGACAGGTACTCGGGAAGGTTCTCATATTCCCCTGACTCCAATAGGACTCTGATCCTTGTAAGGACCTGTTTCAGGGTCTCACATACATGCATCATGGTATTTGCCTCCATTGTTTCAAGTCTCAAGACCTCAGCCAGCTACTTGAAGAGGTCTAGGCCTTGTCTGTTCTCCCTGGCTGGCAGGGATTACGGTAGGAGATTTTTCCTCTGCTCCCTCCAATATCTTGGACCATCCTTCCATTATTGGCCTGATGGTAGTCTTGACTGTCTCCAGTCTGTCGACACTGTTCTCCATATTGGCCATCAAGAGTTCCCTGATCATGAAGTCATAGAGCAGATAGAGACTTTCAGAAAGTTCTCCGCCCTTTTCCATGTCAAGGGATGCCTGAAGCTCACCGACAATGGCAATAGCCCGGCTTATTTTTTCTCCTTTTTTTGCAATAAGTCTTCTTCTTATGGCGTCTTCAGCATCATCTATGCAGGAATATAGGGCCTTGAAGAGCCTATCTACTATCTCTGCCGGTGTCAGATTTAGGAAATCGTTCTTTTGGTATTTGAAATATCCTGCCTTGGCATTAGCATACATGGCCGGTTGTTCTCCTATTTTTTCTTGGATATATAGGCATTCAGGTTGCTCAGTGAACTCAATTGCTGGTCAAGCTGCCCCGAGGTCTGTTGAAACTGTTGCATGAGTGTTTCAAGGGTCTCGAATTGATGTCTGAGGTTCGCTTCCCTTTTTGAGAGGCGAAAATTCATCTGATCAATCCTGTCCTCGATATCGTCTATAGAGTCCTGAAGCCCGTCTGTCTTTGCGGTGAGGATACCCGTAGAACTCTTTAGATATCCATCCAAAAAGTCATATAGTCTGACTGCTATCCCCTTGTTTTCCGCATCATCTGCTGTGAAAAACTCGGCTACATCGTCTGGATGAGCCTCCATGGCATCGTTCAATTTATTGTTGTCAAGGCTGAGGTGTCCACTGTCGTCGACCTCGATACCGAGCTTGCTGAGACTGTTGACTGAAGAATCCACCCCGTCAACTGTTTCATAGATCATTTTTGAAAGACCAAGGCCTATTCGGCTGACCGTGCTATCACCGAGGAGGACAGCGCCCTGCTTGGTTGCCGGATTGTAAGCGGTTTGTTCCTTTAGTGTATCTATGAGGGCATTATAGTTCTTGATGAATTTATTGAGCTTGTCCGTAATCCCATTATAGTTTTTCGAGCTGGTAACGGTGATGGTCTTTGTGTCGTCTGCAGCTTTGAGATTTATGGTCATGCCCTCGATGAGGTCATCTATCTCATTGCTCGAGCGTTCTACTGATATACCATTGACAGAGAGCTGGGCATTTGCTGCCTGCCTTGTCTCTGTCAAGGTATGGGCGGTTGGGTCTGTATAGATCCCAGAGAGGCCAGAAGAATCGTCATTGTTCCCATCGTCATCCTGTATGGTAACACTGATAGTGTTTGACGCACCGGTATCTTGACTGAGCAGGGTTAGATAGTAATTGCCATTACCGTCGTTGATAACGCCAGCTGTGACATCTGCATCTGATTCATTTATCGCCCGGGCAATGCCAGCAAGGGTATCGTGAGAGCTGTCGATTTCTATGTCCACAGCATCATTGCTCCCTACCTGGATGGTGAGGGTGCCTGTGCCCACAGAGGTATCAGAGCCAGAAAAGGCAGAGCTTCTCAATTGTTGGGCTGAGGCGAGTTGGCTGACAACCACATTATAGGCGCCAGGTTGAATATCATCATCTGCAGAGACCGTGAGTATATCGGTATCGCTGCTCGAGGCAGTGTATGAAGAAAAATCATCCGAATACTTGAGGGCATCGACTGCGGTCTTCAGGTCAGACATGGCACTTTTTACCATGCCAAGTGCGGTAATCTTTGCCTGGTAGCCCGCCTCTTTGTTCTGAAGTTGCACTATAGGGCGCTTTTCCACCTCCATCAATTTCGAGATGATGGAATCGGTGTCGAGGCCCGACATGAGTCCAGATACGCCTATGCCCATGATGAATCCTCTTCTATCGTAGATTTGTTGGAGAAACAAGGCAGCTTGGCTGCCTTGTTTCTATGTCACCACGTGATATTAGCCCTGAAGCAGGGTCAGTGCTGCCTGTGGCACGGTGTTTGCCTGGGCAAGCATGGCTGTACCAGCCTGCTGCAGGATCTGTGCCTTTGTGAGGTTTGCGGTCTCGGCAGCAAAGTCTGCATCGAGTATTCGAGATTTGGCCGCAGAGATGTTCTCGGAGACATTCATCAGGTTTGCAATGGTGGATTCGAAGCGGTTCTGGATGGCACCGAGATCAGCCCTGGTATTATCGATGAATTGAAGGGCACCATCTATGACCGAGATCGCACTGTTGGCACCTTCCTGTGTCCCGATATCTACGGAACCAACGGCACTCAAAGTGCTCGCATTGGCATTGGTGGATGTGAAGAGGGCCCCGGTGGCACCAGCTGTTACTGTAAAGCTTTCTGCAGACTGGAATGTAATGGTTCCACCAATGGTTGTGCTGTCTGTATCGTCAGCAGCAGCACCTGTGAGTGTTACTGCAGAACCAGCATTGCTTCCATCAGCCTTGAGCCCCTGGACACTCACATCGATGTCATCTCCACCAGAATCTTGACCCCAGTCCTCGATCTTGATATCGTATCCTTCCGAGCTCACCAAGGTCAATTCTCCACCATTTGCCTCTGCCGAGATACCGGTTGTGCTTGCAACCTTGTTGATGGCATCGGCTAGGCCGGAAAGATCACTTGTGGATGCAACATTTACCGAGATGGTGGCCGCAGTAGAGTTCTTGCCATAGAGTTTGAAGCTAACTTGGCCGCTGGCACTTACAGAACTGAGTTTTGCCTTGGTTATGGCTGTAGCTGAGACCCCACTGTCTTTTGTGGTGGCATTTATGCCTTCTGCAATTGATTTGGCCGTTTCATCTGCTGATACATCATAGGTTGCAGTGCCAAGTGAGCCCACGATGGTCAGATCCTCACCATCGGCCACACCGTTTCCTGGAGCTGAATTCGCGGCGGCGGTTGCTTGGTTCAGTGTGCCATTTATGCCAACGGTATTGTTGCCGATATCAGAGGCCTTCGTGCTACCGATGGAAAAGGAGATGTACTGATTTTCGTTTGCACCGACGTGGAATTTGGCTGCTGTAAATGTGCCATTAAGCAAGGTCTTACCATTAAATGCAGTTGTAGTGGCAATCCTATCTATCTCTGCCTGGAGCTGGGTTATCTCTTTCTGCAGGTTGGATCTGTCGGTTGCGGTGTTGGTATCATTGGCCGACTGAACTGCCAATTCCCTCATACGCTGCAAGATGTTGGTTGTCTCCTGCATTGCCCCTTCAGCGGTCTGTGCCAGGGAGATGCCGTCGTTTGCATTTCTTACAGCCTGGTTGAGCCCACGAACCTGGGCATTCATCCGGTCTGAAATGGCAAGTCCTGCCGCGTCGTCTTTTGCGCTGTTGATCCTGAGACCTGAGGAAAGTCTTTGAAGGGACCTTTGGAGAAGTTTACCAGTACCTACGAGATTTCTCTGGGCATTGATAGAAGCGATATTGGTGTTAACAACAATAGCCATGATTGATTCCTCCTTGAATCATTGATTTTTACAGGCCTTCCTGCCTGTCTTAGATTTTTGTTGTCTTGTTTAGGCTGAGAGTCTTCTTTGAGACGGTCTTTATTCCCCCCTTTCTGACTCTTTATTAGCCTTGATGCTTGTTCTATATTTCGGCACCTGTTTGACACAGCATTAAAAAGGGGACAACTAACTGAAATAACAGATTATTTATGAGGAAGTGAGAAGGTGAGATGTAGAAATAGGAATTGTTGGGATCAGGCGGACGATTTAATGCTACAGAGGCCAAGGTATAGGGCTGGATGCGGGCTCAATATTCCCTGAGGGCTATGATCTCCTGGATCTTGTCGAGGATTCTCTCTGCTACCTCTGCCTTGTCCATGAGGGGAAGTTCTTCCACGTTTTCTTCCTGATCTATCAGGAGTACCCGGTTGGTGTCCGAATCAAAACCTGCGCCGGGTTGGGTAATGTCATTTGCAATTATCAGATCCAGATTCTTCTTTCTGAGCTTGGCAAAGGCATTTTGCACAAGATCTTGGCTTTCTGCACAAAACCCCACAAGGATCACCCTATCTGTCTTTTTCTCTCCAAGCTTCATTAGGATATCAGTTGTACGGGTCAGTTCGATATCAATGTCTTTATCGGACTTTTTTATCTTTTGCCTGGAGAATCTGGCAGGGCTGTAATCTGCCACTGCGGCTGCCATAATGACTATGTCCATCTGCTCTGCCAATGAGAAGACAGCCTGGGCCATCTCTTTTGCAGTTTCAACCCTTTTGACCTTGGTGCCCATAGGGTCCTTTAAGGCTACTGGGCCTGACACCAGATTGACATCAGCACCCCTCAGGCTGGCTGCTTCTGCAAGTTTGTAACCCATCTTTCCAGAGGACCTGTTCGATATGAATCTCACAGGGTCCAGAGGCTCCCTGGTTGGACCTGCAGTGATCAAGATTTTTCTGTCTTTCAAGGGTTTTGGCCAGAGGGCCTTTTTCACGTGATACAGGACCTTTTCCCACCCAGCCAGTTTCCCTTTACCCCTGGCGCCACATACTACTGTACCTGATTCCGGCTCAACTATGATATTTCCTCTTGCCTTCAAGATTTCCAGGTTTGTTTGGGTAGCGGGGTGATTGTACATGTCTGGATTCATGGATGGGAATATAAGTACCGGCCTTTTGAAGCTTAGGAAAAGGGTTGTAAGGAGGTTGTCAGCGATGCCATGGGCAAATTTTGCTATAATGTCCGCTGTGGCAGGAAGGACCATCAAAAGATCGGCCTTTTGGGCCAGTTTGATATGGGGGATCTCATGGGTGGCCGATGGGTCGAAGGCCTGTGTCCTGGTTCTGTGGCCAGTGAGGGCAGAGAAGGTGTGTTCAGTTACGAATCGGCATGCGTTTTCTGTAAGGAGCGGTTGCACGCTTGCCCCTTCTTTGGAGAGGTTTCTTGCGTATTCAGCTGCCTTGAAACAGGCTATGCCCCCTGTTACACCAAGTATGATTCTCTTGCCAGAAAGAGGCATGAATACATGATATCCTTCGTTAGAATTCGTTAACTGATCCATTCACTCCTCCTGTGCCTGGAATGGGTTCTGCCATCCAGATCTCTACCTTTGAATAGCCAAAACCCGACCTAAAATATGTTATGAGGCATTGTCCGGTTCCGTGTTTATTGAACGCCATGAGGCCTTTTCGGGCATTGAGGCTGCTTATGAACTGCCAGCCCTTTTGAGGCAGTGCGTCCAGGAAATAATTTTGTATGGCAATGGGAGAAAGCCTCCCCCTCAGGGTTATGAGTCCCCCTCGATAGCCTGGCGAAGAGATTATTACCGATTCGTCTTCTACTATCTTAAGGTCATTGGGGATGGGGAGGTCTGGGAAGATGAGGGTGATGGCCTTCTTGTCGATCTTTGGATTCTGGGTGGAGCCTATGTTGCTACCAGCACATGAGACCAGCGACAAGACCACCAAGAGGTGGAAGGATATGGACAGAAGGGATGTGGATGCCTTGTTGATATTTGTCATTTTTGAAATACGATCAATTCTTCTATGGTTTTTCTCTGGGAAGTTTGGTCTGTCCTGGCAGGATGCCCCATGGCCACAACTGCCATGAGCTCCAATGTCTCAGGCAACCCCAGTAACTGTCTGACCTTTTCGGCGTTTTTCAATATCTCACCAAGCCACACGGCGCCCAAGCCCAGACTGTGGGCAGCAAGCAGCATGTTTTGTATGCAGGCCCCCATGGCCTGATGATCCTTTACCGGATGGTACATGGCGGCCTTGTCGATAAAGACGGGAATAAGGCATGGAGCCGCCTCAATGACCCTTCCATACTTGGTGAGTGGTATGAATCTATCCTTGAGCTCGTGCTCTGTAACCACGGCAAAACGCCAGGGTTGGTTATTGAGCCCTGAAGGCGCCCAACTGCCTGCCTTTATCACCTCTTCAATGAGCTCAGGTTCTAAGGCTTCTTTGGTGAAATGTCTTACACTTCGTCTATTGTAAATGGCCTGGAGTACAGGATTCATGGCAGTAGAAGACCCTCCATAGGTATATAAGAGATTTTTTTGTTTGTCGAAAGTGTCTATTTTTTGTTACATTATATTATACATCTTCTAAAACTTGTGATAAATAAAAAGCAATCGGGGGAGTTTTTTCACATTTCAATCACCCTGGATCATGCAGCTCACAAGCTTGGCGAAGATGTATGGAGGATGGTACACAGGCGTATCTTGATATTTCAACTGCCCGACAACACATCAGATTCGGCAAACTTGTGAGCTCCTTGAGGCTTCGAATGCCTGAGGATTAATCACGAATTGGACTTCACTTTGGATGAAGATGCAATGGGATCAAGTTCATGTTAACCCTCCAATCATTTAGAGGAGTTACTCTTCCCAGGTGCTTGAAGTGCATAATTGGGATCAAAGGGAGGACATCCATTCTTTTTTGATGACGTGAAGCATAGCTTGTCTTTTCTGGATCAGAGGGGAACCAATTTGGATAGATGAGCCTGTTCAATACGCATTTGTTGGCTGTGGGTCAGTGCAATATGAAGAAATTCTCCATTTTGAAACCATGGTGCAAACAGTCTTTGTCCTTGGTGTCAGGTGATGACGGATCGTGAAAGTCATATTGGGCTCGTTTTAGCATGGCCAGTTGGTACATATTTTGTGATCCTAAGAAAGGACAAGGTGTCTTGGTCTTTTAAACTTTCCCCCAAGAGAAAGAGGCCTGTATGTGTAAAACAAATCAAGGATTCCATTCACTGGTCTCAGTCGTAGTATTGACCCTGGCGGTTTTTCTATGGGTTGGATTTGGTCCCTTTTTTTCTCCATGGCCTGCTTTTGCAGCAGAAAAGGGAAAAGATGGTCTGTTTTCCATGAGTCTTGAAGAATTGATGAATCTGGAGGTCACTTCTGCATTCAAGAAACCCCAAAGTATAAAGAACACGCCAGCAGCAGTCTTTGTCATAACCCAAGAAGATATAAGGCGTTCTGGGGCCACGTCGATCCCGGAGCTTCTCAGAATGGTTCCAGGGGTCAATGTTGCCAAGATAGATAATGGCAACTGGGCTGTCTCGATCAGGGGGTTTAACGGCATATTTTCAGACAAACTCTTGGTCCTCATGGATGGCAGAACCCTGTACGATCCCCTTTTTTCAGGTGTTTTTTGGAATTCCCAGGACACTATGCTCGAGGATATAGAGAGGATAGAGGTGATAAGGGGGCCGGGGGCGAGTAGTTGGGGGACCAATGCTGTAAATGGCGTCATAAATATTATTACAAAGGATGCCTGGTCAACCAAGGGAGGTCTCGTGGCCGGAGGCGTGGGTAGCCTGGAAAGGGGTTTCGGTTCGGTGAGGTACGGTTTCGGTATCGGAGACAGAGGGGCGATTCGTTTTTATGCCAAGGCCTTCGAAAGAGGTCCTCAGGATACAGAAAAGGGAGTAAGTGCATGGGATGACTGGCGCATGATCAGATCGGGTTTCCACTCTGACTGGAATCTTTCCCCAAGGGATTCGGCTACTGTTCAGGGAGATATCTTTAGTGGAGAAGGCACGAGCCATGTCCTTGGTTACGACGATTCATTCCTTCATAGACAGACTTGGGAAACAGATCTGCCTGTATCAGGGGGTAATATACTGGCCCGCTGGGCCCATGCCTTGGATGGCCTGGCCGAATTTTCTTTCCAGTTCTATTACGATCATTCGGATAGAAAATTGTCGGAGATGGGTGCAGAGTCCAGGGATACCCTGGATTTCGAGTTTCAGCACCGTTTCCAGCTCTTGGGGTTCAACGATTTGCTCTGGGGACTGGCCTATAGGCATACATGGGATGATATTCCAGTACCACATGGAGGGCATGTGGGGGCATTTATCCCAAGATCCAGGAAGGATGATCTTTTCAGCCTGTTTCTCCAGGATGAAATAGGATTTTTTCACAATAGGCTGCGCCTGCTCTTGGGTATTCGGCTGGATCACAACAACTATACAGGTATGGAGTTGGAGCCAACAGCAAGGGCGATTTACAACCTGACAGCCCATCAAGATCTGTGGGTTGCCCTGTCGAGGGCTGTCAGGATACCGAGTCGCTATAACCGGGATGCCATATGGATCCTTGGGACCAAACGGGAGAAGGGGAGATCCAGGCCTGCTATTCTGGCGTTTGCGGGTAGTGAAGATTTCAATAGCGAGGAGCTATGGGCTGTAGAGACGGGTTACAGGTGGAGTGTCTGCAAGAAGCTGTCTTTGGATATAACAGCCTTTGCATATTTCTATGACGACCTGTTTTCTGCAAGATCTAAAGAGATTGTTGAGCAGGATGATATCCCTATTAAGCCCATAGTACCTGGAAATCATGGCAAGGCAGACAATTTCGGCCTGGAGATGACAGGAAACTTCAAGCCCTTGGACTGGTGGCGTATAGAGGCCTCCTATTCTTATTTGAATACCAATTACTGGGTGGATGCAAAGAGCAGGGCCTATACTGGAGTCGTTGCCAAAGATATGGAGGCACCGGAACATCAGTTTTCTGTGCGCTCCAACATGAATATCAACAGGGAATTGGAACTGGATATCTGGTTGAGATACGTATCGAGTCTCGGTCGGCTTGACATACCTGCCTATACAGGCCTAGACGTGAGGTTGGGTTGGTGTCCCCTTGAGAACCTCGAGTTTTCCGTGGTAGGGAAGGATCTTTTGGACCCATACCATCCGGAATTCCGTGACAGGTTTCTCCAATTGATTTCCACTGAGATTCCTCGTTCAGTTTATGGCAAGGTGACTTGGAAATTTTGAAGACAAAAGATCAAACCATACATATTTCAATGGTCTTACTGCTTTTTAGGTGGCCTAAGGCCGTTTTGTGGGGAGTGTTATTTCCCCTTTTACCTGTTTTTGTCACAATCCAATCCGTGTCAGCAGAAAAGCCCATACACCTGGAAGAGGATGTAAAGGCAGCCTTCATCTATAATTTTACCAAGTTCGTGCAGTGGCCGGATCCTTCAGGACCAGCTGATAAACTGGTTATTGGTTATTGGGGAGATGACTCCATGATGACTGCCATCAAGAAGTTGGAGGGGAGAAAGAGCCAGGATAGATTCATAGAAATTAAACATATCTCAGGTAGGTGCGATATAGATAATGTGAATGTCTTGGTGATTTCAAGGGATCAACCTTTTGATGAGAAGACCCTGAGGGCATTGGCCAAAAAAGATGTTCTAACCGTTGCGGAAGGCATGGATTCCCTGGAAAAAGGCGTGATTATCGCCCTGTATAAGGAAGAAGACAAAATAAGATTTGCTATAAGCCTGCGAAACATTAAGGGCAGTAAGCTGAAGATCAGCAGCAGGCTGCTGAAGCTTGCAAAGCGTGTGATCAAATGAAACCCTTTTCTATCCGATTCAAGCTGATGCTCTATATGACCCTGATCGCTTCTGTGGTCCTTGCAGGGGCAACCTTTTTTTTCCTGGGATATCTTTTTGTCTCTGGCCATGCCCAACAGAGACTTCAGGCCTCTGTCCTGGCCAGGACAGTTGGTTCGAATAGCGCGGCCGCAATATTTTTCGACGATAAAGAGGCTGCCAAGGATTCCCTTTCGGCCCTGAGATCCGTCGAAGAGATCGCTCAGGCCTGTATCTTTAATTCAAAAGGTGACGTGTTGGCCTGTCTAAGGCCCTATTCTGCCGATCTCACACCATCAATAGAGCACATCAAGGCCTTTATTGGCGCAAAAGATGACTCCTTGCCTGAAGATACGGGCATTGCGGTTTACTTTCAGCGGTTCATGGATACGTTCGAGCCCGTGATCTTTCGGGGAGAAAGGATAGGTCTTATATGGCTGAGACAGGATCTTTCTGGTTTCTTCCACGCATTTATATCCACGGTCATAATGTCTTTTTTCATGTGGCTTTTTCTCGTGGGCTTGTCCATGTTCATATCGAAATACGTAAGCACCAAATTGGTCCAGCCCATACAGCAATTGGTTTCTTCCATGAAAAGGATCTCGGATGAAAAAGATTATTCCCTCAGGGTGGAAAAGACCAGCGATGATGAACTCGGTGATCTCATGGCTCATTTCAATATGATGCTGGAAAAGATCCAGAGTAGGGACGATCTGTTGAGGACCCACGGAGAACAGCTCGAAAAAAGGGTGAAGGAAAGGACGGAGGAGCTGTCCCGGGCCAATCTCGAACTTGAACGCCTTGTTGCTAAATACAAGAAGGCAAAGGAAGAGGCAGAAAGGGCATCAATGGTCAAGAGCCAGTTTTTGGCCAATATGAGTCATGAAATCAGGACCCCCATGAATGGCGTGATTGGCATGGCGGAATTACTGCTCCAGGCAAATCCCAGCCCAGAGCAGCTGCCATTCATCCAGGGGATATTGAAGTCGGGCCAGATACTCTTAAACATCATCAATGACATCCTTGAGTTGTCGACCCTGGAGGCCGGTAAGATTACAGTCAGGAAGACGGATTTTTCCCTGAAAGAGGCAGGCCTTGAGGTTGTGCAGTTACTTTCTGTGGAGGCAGACAAAAAGGGTATCTGTATATATTTCAGTTATGATCATTCGATCCCAGTGCCAATTGTTGGAGATGAGGACAAGATAAAGGAGATCCTTATCAATCTCATTGGTAATGCTGTCAAGTTTTCGAATGGCAACGATGTGATCTTGAGGATGAAAAAGGTCGCCAGAGACGGTCAGAGCATAAGGGTCTTATTGGAGGTCGAAGACAAGGGAATAGGGATCGAAAAAGAGAGGCTCAAGAATATTTTTGATGCCTTTTCTCAAGGTGATGAATCTGCATCGAAATCCTACGATGGTACAGGGCTCGGTTTGGCCATCGTTAAGGGCCTGGTCCAGAAGCTCGGTGGTGAAATCATGGTCGAAAGTCAACCGGGCAAGGGGTCCCGTTTCAGCTATGTATTGGAATTTGAGGAGGCACCAGGTAGTAAGATCGTCAAGGAGACAGAGACAACTCCATGTCCAACCGTAATAACAGTCACTGCCAATTCCTTTTTGAAAGAGGCAATTGCAGCCATCCTGGGCAGTAGCCCAGGGGAACACTTTTTTACAGATTCATTCTCAGAGGCAGAAAGTATCCTTTCTGAACAGATGCATAGGGCAAAAGGCCTCTGGTTGATATTGGATGAAGACTGCGTCAGATCCGAGATGAAAAGGGGGGAGAACGTCATAGGACTTCAGGATATTTTGGAAAGGCATGAAAACGTCTCAGTAATGGTCCTTGTCAAGGATGTGAATGTTGCCCGCAGGGATTTTGGAGACAGCGTGGTAATCTTGAAGAAGGCCTCCATGAACGAATCCCTCATAAAGGCGCTTTCCTCGCATGATAAAAAGAGAAAGGATGAGAAGAGGCCAGTTGAGGCAGGAAAGAGATGGAGCAAGGCCGGGGGTCAACTAAAAGGCATGAAGGTACTTCTTGTAGAGGACAATCCTGTTAACCAGGAGCTTTGTATGACTGTGCTTTCAACCCTGGGCTGCGATGCCGTACTTGCCGAAAATGGCAGCGAGGCCTTGGATGTCCTCAAAGAAAAGGAGTTTGATATCATCCTCATGGACTGCCAGATGCCTGTCCTCGATGGTTATGAGACAACGAGAAGATATAGAAAGATGGAGGAGGAAAGGGCAGACGGTAGACGTATCCCAGTGATAGCCCTTACGGCCTATGCCATGGAGGGGGACAGAAAGAAGTGTATTGCATCTGGCATGGACGACTATATTGCAAAGCCCTTCAAGATAGAGGAACTGGCAGATAAGCTGAGGAAGTGGCAGCACTATTTCGAATCCTCCAAGCAGGGTCGAAATGATGATGTTTCTGAAGGGCCTTCGGGCGAGAAATCAGAAGGCAAAGAAGGGCAGTCCAAGGGGCCGATAGATCTCAGTGTCATTGAGGAGTTGAGGATGCTGGAAAGGCATTCGGGCAGAAAGTTCTTTGCCAAGTCGGTTGTCAAATTTTTGCACAACAGCCAGGAATATATAGATGGGATGGAACAGGCAGTATCTGAAGAAGACCCTGAAAAGTTGCGGTTCAACTCCCATTCTCTCAAGGGTAGTAGCGGTTTCATGGGTGCCACGACTCTGAGTAGCCTTTGCCTCAAAATGGAAAAGATGGCCAGGAGCGGTAGGATGAATGGCGCCAAAGGATTGTTTGCCGATATCGTTCGAGAATATCAGAGGGTCAAGTTGGTCTTAGAGGAATTCCTGGAATAGAGCTCTTCAGCATTGCCCAAGCCCCATGGAAAAGACAGAGCATGTCAATAATTTTCATCCCGTTCATGTTGGTACAAGTGGATGGAACTATGAAAGTTTCATCGGTACCATTTATGAACCAGGTACACCAAAACGCAGGTATCTTGAGACCTATGCCAAGTTTTTTGATACGGTGGAACTGAATGCATCTTTCTATAGGAGCTTTCCTGAAAAGACCTGGAGGGGCTGGTATAGCCGAACACCAGAGGACTTTTTGTGGTCGGTAAAGGCCTCGCGGTTCATAACCCATATCAGGCGGTTGGATGTGGAAAGGGCGTCGATTGATATGTTTTTTGACAAGGTGAGTCTCCTTGGAGAAAAGCTCGGCGCTGTACTTTTTCAGCTCCCCCCTGGCCTGAAATACAATGAGCAAGTCTTTCTGAAATTTTTGGATCTACTTCCCAGGCATGTGAAGATCGCATTGGAGGCCAGGCACAGTTCATGGTTTTCCGATAGGATGCTCGAAAGGTTAAAGGATAGGAACATTGCCTGGACGATTAGCGAGTTGGCAGGTAGATATCCCATGCTTGAGACCTTCACTGCTGATTTTACCTATATCAGGCTTCATGGACACAGTCAGCTCTACAGGGGCCTGTACGGCAGGCAAGGGCTTCAAAAATGGGTGGATCTGGTAAGGGCATCAGAAAGGGAGGCCTTTGTATATTTTGATAATACCGATGACGGGAGTGCGGCAAAGGATGCCTTGATTTTTTTACAGATGCTTGAAGAGGAGGGGGTAGCAGGGTTTAGATCTTGATGTCTATACCCCTTTTCTTTTTTTCATTCTTGGGTGGCCCTTTGGCTGGTTTCTTGGGTAGGGTTTGTTTGTCAGAGTGGCCCTTTCCAAGGCTTACCCGGTCTTTGTGGGGGGCATTTTTTTTCCGCTTTTCTTTTTTGCCGTCTTTTTTCCTTTGTCTTTTTCGTTCTTGCCGTACATCAGATGGATGGGGGGTGATGGGCCGGAGCTGGCTCAATGGATATACCTCGTTTACAGAATCGCCAGGCATGTCTGTCTATATCGCTCCTTTTTATCGAAGAAGAAAGCCCATGAGTCTCACGTCTTCTATTCGTAATGGCGCCATCTCCTTGTTTAGTCGGTTTAATATGGGGCGACGATAATGGTTGAGTATATCTCCTCTTATGCCCCCTGATATATTTATCCCCTTGAGTTCTTGATAGATTATGTCCCGTACCCAGGCCTCTCTCTTGAGAAGTTCCTGCTTTGTTGTGGCATTGGGTACGATCAGCTCCACTTTCAACTTGAAGAAGACGAGCTCACCTGCATTTTGAGCTGGTATGAGAAAAGGGGCCAGGTCGATTGCCTGGACCGTGCCCCTTACTGGTCCATGAGCCAGGGATGGAATGTTTTTCTGTACGGCCTTCTTGATGGCTTGTTTGGTGACAGGCCTTTCAGGATTCTCTCCTTGTACGGCAGGGCCTGAGGATATCAACAAGAGCGTGACAATGGCCAATACGCAAAGGATGCCAGAGACGGCTGATATTATCCAGGGCAAGACACCAATGAACTTGCCAGGGACCTTTTCAGATACAATGCTTTTTCCCGTTGGGTCGTTTGAAGCCTGTTCTTCCAGATCTGTCTTTACAGAGGGGGCTATTGTTTCATCTTGTATATCGTCTTGTGTCGTAGCCTGCTTTTTTCCTGTAGATTTCTCTATCTCTGGATCTGTGCTGGCAGATGGATCCTCGCCACCTTCTTGTTGGGAACTCGGTTCAGATATATCGGCATCTGGAGTGCCCTCTTTCTTGTTGTCGCCTTCGAGTTCCTGTTCCAGGAATTCTTCTTCGAACAAGGGGATTTCTTCTACATCGTCGTCTTCCCACAGTTCGTCATCGGTTATGTCTATATGTGCTTCGTCATCGCTGGAGAGGGTATCGTCTTGGCCTTCGTCCTTTGGTACAGTCTCGGGTTCAGAGACCTCTTCTTTCTGGTCTCCTCCATCGGTTTCATCCTTTGAGTCTATCAATTTTTCAATATCTTCAAAGTCAGGCGGCTCCTCTGCGCTTAGATTCAGCTCCTGCTCATTGGTGTCAGATTCACTGGAGGGTTCGCTGGCCTGATTTTCTTCTTGTTTTGAGTTGGTATTTAGATCTTCCATCTGTTGATTTATTTCTTCCAGGGCTTCAGAGACAGATGTGTTTTTGTCAACGGCCGGCTCACCCATTTTTCACAATCTTAATTGAAGATCTTGTCTATTTTTTCGCCCAGGGTTTCTGGGGTAAAGGGCTTGACAATATAATTGCTTACCCTGGCCTTGACCGCCTCAATGATATTTTCCTTCTGGGCCTCAGCGGTTACCATAAGGAATGGGGTGTCCTTGAGCTTTTCATCGGCACGTACCTTCTTGAGGAGTTCTATACCAGTCATCTTTGGCATATTCCAGTCGGAAACTATGAAATCCACTGGCTGTTTTTGGAGCATCTCCCATGCTACTGATCCATCATCCGCCTCCACGAAGTTCTTGAAACCAAGTTGAGTAAGGATATTTTTGACAATTCTTCGCATGGTAGCGAAGTCATCTACAATCATTACGGTCATATTATAATCGATGGCCATTTATTTCCTCCTGGTCAGTGTTGTTAATCTCTTAATCGTACTTTCAGGACTCTTTCATTAGGGGAAGCGGGCATGAAAAATATAAAATCAAAAAAGTTCTTTAAATTCAGAGAGTTCCTCTCTAGAAAAACTCTCTGATAGATATGCCCTGATCCTTATAATGGCCTTTGTATGCATCTGAGATATCCGACTTTCTGTGTAACCCATTATTTCTCCGATCTCCTTCATGGTAAGATCTTCAAAGTAATAGAGAGAGACCACCAACTTTTCCTTCTCAGGTAGGGTTTTTATGCCCTTCACGATTATCTCCTTGACCTGGGAGAGATTTAATTGTTCAAAGGGATCACTCTCGCCATCATCCGCAATCAGATCGAAAAGGTCTTCATCATTGGCATCTGGCATTCTTCTCCTGATTGCCTCAATGTCCAGGAATGTTACCCCTCTGGTCTTGTCAAGCAGCTTGTAATATTGTTGTAGACTTATCCCCATTTCCTGGGCTATCTCTTCATCTTCTGGCACCCTTTCAAGCTTTTTTTCCAGCCTTTCACATACCTTTTCGAGCTCCGTGGCCTTTTTACGGACCGACCTTGGCACCCAGTCGAGGTGGCGAAGCTCGTCAAGCATAGCACCTCTTATCCTGAATTCTGCATAGGTCTTGAATTTGATCTTTTTGGTAGGATCAAACTTCTCTATAGCATCTATAAGACCGATGATACCAGGCCCTATGAGGTCTTCAGGCAGTATATGGGGAGGGAGCCTACCAGCCAGTCTGCTTGCCACATAGTTGACCAGAGGAGAATACTTGATGATAAGTTCTTCCCTTTTCTCTGGGGTGAGGGTAGTTCCTTGGCCAAAGAATTCTTCCGTGTAATCTTTTAGTCTTGGTGCTGCACTTGTCCTTGCCATCCTTTTCAAAGCCTCAACAGATTTTGCCAGAAAAATTTTATGTTCCCATCGTTCTTTTTCTCAAAATTGCTCAAAACGGTCTCAGCTATCTTTTCAAATTCCTGACAGGCCCTACATGCTGGAAATAATTCCAGGGCAGCCTTTTGTTGTCGTACTGATTTGGGGATACAAAGATCCCTGGGGATGTAGCCGAGAAAATTGAAGGAGAGAAACCCGAGAAACCGGTCGGCAACCGATGTGAGTTGCTTGAAGACGTTCTGGGCCTCTTTTTTGCTGTTGCTCCAGTTTACGATAATAGAAAATTCGCTTACCCTGTATTGCTGGGAAAGTACCTTGATCAAGGCATAGGCATCTGTGATGGAGGTGGGCTCTGGTGTCAAAATTACGACTCTTTCTTCAGATGCCATGTTGAAATACATGACACTGTCAGAAATTCCAGCAGCATTGTCTATGAACATGATGTCTATGGGGTGTGTCAGGGTGTCAAATTCGTTCAGCAAAAATAGTTTTTCGCTGTCGTCAAGATGACATAGTTCTTGAATGCCAGAGCTTGCAGGTAGTAGCTTTATGCCCCCTGGGCCATCTACTATAATCTCGGAAAGGGTCTTCTCTCCGGAAAACACGTGTTGAATGGAATACTTTGGTGTTATGCCCAGCATCACATCTACGTTTGCCAGCCCTAAGTCTGCATCCAGGATAAGGACATTTTTCCCCTTTTTCGATACTGCCATGGCGAGGTTGGTTACAATGCTGGTTTTGCCTACTCCACCCTTGCCACTACTGAAGCAGAGCACCTTCGGGATGCCGGGTGTGGGGAGATGGCCTGTCCTGTCCTCGGCTGTAACGCCTTTTTCTGTTTCGCAGTAGTTCTTCCACTCTTTCAATGTAGCCGCCTGATTCATGGTCATTTCACATCAACAAACAGTTGCATTCAAATGGCTTATGCCAAGGGAACTCGTTTTTATGTCGACCGAAGACGAGATGAGCAGTTCGTCACAAAGCTTGCGGCCCTCAGGAATCTCGATATCTTCCGGGACGCGTTGACCATTGGTCAAATAGGAGAGGGGGAGGTCAGCCTGGATCACAGGGAACAGAGAGGCTGCAAGAGACCGCGTCTCATCCGTCTTGGTCAGTGTCCAGCCTGCTATGGGAAACCCCCTGTAAAAGTTGATAGATTCCATAAGGTCCTCTCTCTTGTATGTTGAACAAAGCATGACCTGTGCCATAAGTCCCGGTACGGCATCAAATATGCGCTCGAGTTCTATCTTGTGGGCAGAAGTGAAAGGATTTCGACCTGTTGTGTCGAGAAGAACGAAATCTTTATCCCTGTGCATGCTGAAGATTCTCAAAAGATCCTTGTTGGTTTTGGCAATCTCCAGGGGCAGTTCCATGAGCTCAGCATATTTTCTCAACTGGTCTATGGCACCAAGCCTGTAGGAGTCAACGCTTACGAGTAGCCCATTGCGTTTTTTCAGGAATTTCAAACGTGCCGCAATTTTGGCGAGCGTTGTCGTTTTTCCGACACCAGTAGGACCGATGAAGGCCCACCAAACAGGTCCTGGGGAATCCTCTGCCACTGGCCCAGGATGCAAGTGTTCGGCTATATAGGTCTTGAGCCAGGATATCACCTGGCTGTAGGTTATATCTCTGTGCCCTAAGGAGGAAAGGATGCCAGATGAGACGATCCTATAGGTCTCGGGATCGAGTTTTAGGGTTGACAGGGCCATGTCGATCTCTGTGTGTCTACTGATATCTCCTTCGGGATGCGAGCCTTGAGTCTTGTCCTCCTCTTGCAGCAGTGCCCGTTCCAAGAGACCAGATATCCTGGCCAGGGCCTTTTTCATGTCCTGGACTTCCTCGGCCAGGTCTTTTAGTCGAGTGGCAGTGTCATCGTGCGAGTTGGTGTCTTTTGGGGAGATAACGGTCAGTGGCCCTCTGCCCTTGTTCTGTCCAAGGCCCTCGTTTCTGTCCACTGCAGCAACTACTTCGGTGTAGCTCACAAAGCTATTGGAGTCTGGATCCTTCTTCCTCTTTTTTTCCGTACTCAGGATGATGGCATTGCTTCCAAGTTCTGCCTTTACCATCTCCAGTGCCTTGGAGATGTTCTCTGCTGTAAATCTTTTAAGCTGCATCCGGTTTCTCCATTCTTTATCTCAAGGTTATGACAGTTATGGATTCGAGGCGGACATTGCCTGGGATTTCCGAATGGGACAGTACTGTTGCCTCTGAGATAAACCTTTCTATGAGCCGTCTGACATGACGTCTTATCACGGGATTTGTGAGCAAGACTGGTTGATAGCCATGCGATACAGCCTCTTCCACACCTTTTTTGATAGCATTTATTATCTGTTGTGCCGCTGCCGGATCTAAGCTGAGAAAGACCCCGTGTTCTGTTTGTTGTAGGCTGTTTCTTATTTGATCTTCTATATCACTGCTGAGGGTGATCACATGAAGGGTGTCTTCTTCATCCAGATAGGGCTTTACGATGGCCCTGCCCATCTTTTGTCTCACATACTCGGTGAGGATCTCCGGGTCTTTGGTCATCTCTGCATAATCCGCCAATGCCTCTGATATGGTGAGGAGATCCCGGATGGATACATTTTCTCTGACAAGATTTTGTAGGACCTTTTGGATTATCCCAAGGGGTAGGGCATTGGTCACCTCTTCCACGGCCTTTGGGCTGGTCCTTGCAAGGGCATCGAGAAGCCGCTGAACCTCTTGTCTGCCAAGGAGATCTGCAGCATTCTTCTTTATTACTTCTGCAATATGGGTGGCTATTACAGTCGAAAGGTCTACGACAGTATAGCCAGCGAGCTGGGCCTCTTCCTTCTGGTCTTCTCTTATCCAGACTGCTGGCAGGCCAAAGGCTGGTTCTGTGGTTGGTATGCCCTCGATTTCCTTTTTCGCATCTCCTGGATTCATGGCCAGGAGATGGCCTGTCATCAGGTTGCCCTTGGCCACATCGATCCCCTTTATCAAGAGCCTGTACTGCCCAGGTTGGAGTTGAAGGTTATCTCGAACATGAAGTGGGGGGACGATGATGCCCATTTCCTGGGCAAATTGTCTCCTGATGGACTTTATACGTTCCAGAAGGTCCCCTCCCTGTTCCTCATCCACCAAGGGAATAAGGGCATAACCAACCTCGAGTTCCAATATGTCGAGCTGGAGGAGCTTCTCTACATCTTCTGGTGTGCCAGGTTCTGGCTGTTCCACCTCTTCCCCAGGGGCCTCTTCTGTTTCCGCGGCTTTTCGCAGCTTTTGTTCTTCCCTGAATGCCACATAGGCCAAGGAGCCTATCCCCATTGCCAAGACAGTGAACGGAATGGTTGGAAGGCCAGGGATCATTCCAAAGAGAAAGACGATACAGGTCGTGACTGCCAGGGCCTGTGGGTGAAGGGCGAACTGTTTGATGAATTCTGTTCCCATGCTGGCACTCGATGCCGCACGGCTTACCAGAATACCAGCGGCCGTGGATATGATAAGTGCAGGGATCTGGGAGACCAGGCCATCTCCTATGGTTAGAAGCGTATAGCTTTGGGCTGCACTGGCCACAGGCATGTCCTGTTGCAGTACACCTATTATGAATCCTCCAATCACATTGATGGCCATGATTACAAGGCCTGCTATGGCCTCGCCCCTGACAAACTTGCTGGCACCGTCCATGGCCCCGTAGAATTCCGATTCCCTGGCTATTTCCTCCCGCCTCCTCCTGGCCTCGTTTTCATCTATGAGACCAGCGTTCAGGTCTGCGTCAATGGCCATCTGTTTTCCTGGCATGGCATCCAAGGTAAATCTTGCTGCAACCTCTGCAATCCTGCCTGATCCCTTGGTGATGACGACAAAATTGATGATTACCAATATGGCAAAGACTATCCCTCCAACCACGAAGTTGCCACCAACGACAAAGTGGCCAAAGCCCATAATTATCTTACCAGCAGCATCTACACCCTCATGGCCGTGGAGGAGTATCAGCCTTGTGGAGGCAATATTCAGGGACAGCCTGAACAATGTGGTCAGAAGGAGCAGGGAAGGGAAAATGGGGAAATCCAGAGGTTTTATCACGTAGATGGCCAATAGAAAGACCAGGAGGGATATGGTGATATTCAGGGCCAGAAACAGATCCAGGGCAGGGGCAGGGAGGGGCAAGATCATTATCAGGAGGATCCCTACGACCCCAGCCGCTGCTACGAGGTTGTTCCTGTCTATCTGGATACCTGTCCAAACCGATCTTACCGCATCAATCGCTGTCATGACTCTGCTGCTCCTTTAACCTCTTGCCTTGTTTGTGTCAGTTCTGCCTTTGAGGCGGTATACATAGGCGAAGATCTCGGCCACTGCCTGAAACAGGGTTTCAGGTATGGTCTGCCCTATATCTACAAGTTTGTATAGGCTCTGGGCTACAGGCCTGTTTTCAATGACAGGAATAGAATTTTCCCTGGCGATCTGGCGTATCTTCTCCGCTATCACACCAGCCCCTTTCGCAACTACATAGGGTGCCTCCATCTTGCCTGCCTCATACCTTAGGGCAATGGCCAGGTGTGTTGGGTTTGTGATGACCACGTCTGCTTCTGGGACCTCCTGCATCATCCTCTTTCTGGCGAGTTCTCTCTGGATGCTTCGGATCCTGGATTTCACCTGGGGATCTCCTTCTGTCTGCTTGAACTCTTCTTTGATCTCCTGCTTGGTCATCCTGAGATTCTTCTCAAATTCCCAGCGCTGGTACAGATAGTCCATGACCGATAGCAGGATCATGGCCATACAGGCCTTCCAGAAGATCTTGAAGCTGACCATACCGATATAGTAGGTTATTTGATAAGGCGTCTCGTCCAGCAGTGGGGGGAGGAGATCGACGTGTTCTTGCACCGATGACCATGCAATCCATGTGACAACGATGAGTTTGAAGAGAGACTTCAAGAATTCCATCATACTTTGAAGGGAGAAAAGCCTCTTGAATCCCTCTATGGGGTTGATCTTGGATAGCTTGGGGACTATGGGTTCCCAGGTGAAAAGCGTGCCTATCTGGAGATAATTGGAGAGAAAGGCAACAAATGTGATGACGAAGAAAAGTGGCCCAAGGAGTATGAAGAATTGTTTCATCCCAAGCAGTCCTACGGATTGGAGGCTGTTTACATCTATGTTCAGAGTACTGAGGTGGTTGAGGTAATAGCTCAAGGTCTTGCACAGGTTGGTCATGAAGAAGCTGCTTCCCCAGTAGAGGGTAAATAGGCTCGACAGAAGAACCGCAACCGAGGCCAATTCCCTGCTCTTGGCTACCTGTCCCTTTTTCCTGGCCTCTTCACGCCGTTTAGGGGTTGCCTGTTCTGTCTTTTCCTGAAAGGATTCCTGGGCCATGGGGATATCCTCTATCCGCTACCCATTGCCCTGAGGGCCATAGGCATGAGCTTGACAGCCTTGTCCAGGGAACGGCCGAGTACTGGCCAAAAGAACTGGAGAGTTAGCCCGAAAAAGAACAGTCCAAGGGCCACGTTCAGATTGAAACTCACGATGAGCATGTTTATCTGGGGGACGAGCTTTGCCAAAATTCCAAGGGCCACCTGGGATAGGAGGAGTATCCCCATGACAGGTGCCATGAGTTTTATAGAGAGGATGAACATCTCATGTCCCATGGCCATTATGATCATGTATAGCGATTTTGACAGTACCAATTGGCCTGGGGGAAGGATTTCAAAGCTCTCAAACAGCACCCTGAGCAATGCATGATGGCCTCCTGCAGCCAGAAAGAGCAAAAGTGCGATCATATATGCAAACTGTGATACGATCACCGATTGGATTCCACTCTGGGGATCCATGACATTGGCCACACTGAGGCCCATCTGGATTCCAACCATCTGTCCGGCTATCTGTAGTCCGGCAAATACCAGCCTCAGACAAAGGGATAGGGTCATGGCAATAAATATCTCACTTGCTGCCAAAAGGACCATGCCTGGAACAGTTTTGGGGAAAAGATCCGGCGAGACGGGTACCACTGGCGTAAGCACTATGGAGATCACCATGGACATCGCGGCCTTCAGTGGCATAGGGATGGTCCTGGAACTGAATATGGGCATGAAAAATAACAGTGTGGATACCCGTAGGAGCACCAGTAAGAAGACCTTGTAATTGATCAGTATCCAATTGATAAATTGTGCGTCCACAGCCCTTTGCTCCTCAGCGAATGAAAAGAGGGATGTTGACTATGATATCCCTGGTGTAGTCCACCATCTTGTTCATCATCCACGGAAAGGCAAGGAGTAGCCCTATGAGAACGGCAATTATCTTGGGTACAAAGGTCAGGGTCATCTCCTGGATCTGGGTGACAGCCTGGAAGATACTCACCACCAGGCCTACGATGAGGCCTAAGCCCAGCATGGGCAGGCTGATCATCAGGGTCAGTTCCACCGCGTCTCTTGCCAGTCCAACAACCATGTCCTGGGTCATATCAACCTCCTGTAATAAAGCTCTGGACCAGGGAACCTGTCAGAAGATGCCACCCGTCTACCAGTACGAAGAGCAGAAGCTTGAATGGTAAGGAAATCAGCACAGGTGGGAGCATCATCATACCCATGGATAACAGTACACTCGAGACCACCATATCTATGATGAGAAATGGTATATAGAGGACAAAGCCTATTTCAAAGGCTGTCTTTAGTTCACTGATCATGAATGATGGGATGAGTACATTTGTGGGGATATCGTCTTCATTTCTTGGGTCCTTGATATGGGCGAAATCAGCAAAGAGGGCCAGGTCGTCTTCCCTGGTGTTCTTGAACATGAAATCCCTTAAGGGAGCCTGGATATTCTTCCACGCCTGATTGAAATTGATCTCTTCGTTCAGATAGGGTTGAATGCCCATCTTGTTTGCCTGGCTCCATACCGGTTGCATTATGAAAAAGGTTAGAAATAGAGATAGGGCAATGATCACCTGGTTTGGAGGCATCTGTTGTGTGCCTATTGCCTGTCTCAAAAAGCCGAAGACAACTATCAGCCTCGTGAAGCACGTCATCATCAGAAGGATGGATGGGGCGAGAGAAAGGACAGTGAGAAGAAGTATGATCTCCACGGCAGTGGCAACTTTCTGGGGATCATCCGTATTCTGTAGGCTCAAGTTTATGGAAGGCACCTGGACTGCAAGGGCGTTTGCCTTTATGGCAAAAAACATGCTGAGGACCAGCAGGCAGAACAAAGATGTACGTCTTATTACCCTTGTAGTGTTCACTGTATTTTGAGCTCCTCTTTGCCACTTTTCTCCATCATGTTATGGAAGGATTCCATCTCTTCTCTATCCATGGTACCGATTAGGTTCATGCCGTGCTCCGTGGAGCCTATCAGAAAGTATGTGCCAGCTACCTTTATCAGGGATATGTGCCGTTTTGGCAGTATCAGCCTGTTCTCCACCACCTGTATATATCCTTTATTGGTCCTGGTACCTACACCACCCCATTTTTTCAGGAGGAAGACGATTGCTGCCATGAGTCCCAGGATAATTGCCAGGGCGCTGATCATCCTTATGATGAGGGATGCGGTATCCATGCCTACCCCAGTGATTTGACCCTTTCGGCAGGACTTATGATCTCCGTGAGTTTGATGCCGAATTTTTCGTTGACTACAACCACCTCACCCTTGGCCATAAGTTTTTTGTTTACGTAGATATCCGCTGGTTCACCTGCCATTTTATTCAGCTCTACTACAGAGCCCTGGCTGAGCTGGAGCAGTTCCTTTATCTTTAGTGATCTTCGACCAAGCTCTACAGAGATGTCCAGCGGAATCTCCAGTAGGAAGTCAAGCTCGGGCCTGACACTGTCTGGGTCCTGGTGCTCTTGCTTGAGTTCTCCAAATTCTGGCTGGTTTACAGTGGCCTGAGGTTCAGGTGCTGCCTCTGTCTCAGAGACCGCACCTTCTTGGACTGCCTTTGCAGCAGCAGAATCGCCTCCCTCGGCAGCCTCCTTGAAGGCGTCAGACCAGTCGATATCCTGGTCTTCTTTTTGCCCTTCAGCAGATTGTTCTGATCCAGGCTGGGAATCCCCACCATCCATCAATTCGTCCAGATCCTCCTGGCTCAGAGTATTGGCATCTCCCGCTTCTTCGCTGGCGGTTGCTTGCTGCTTAGGCTCTGTCCCCTTTGAACCAGAGTCATCTCCGCCTTCCTCATTCAACAGCTTGTCTAATTCTTCCTGTGTAAGCATATCTTTCCCCTGAACAATTTTAATCGTCGTTCATAAGAATCTCTTCTATCTTGAAGGCCTTTTGGCCCTTGTAGATGCCAGGATAGCCCTTGAACTTGGGCTGGTTTTTGATGAGTGCATAGAGCATGTCATCGAATCTGGTATCGAGTTGGATTATGTCTCCTGTCTCAAGGCCCAAGACTTCCCTGCCTGTCAGTTCTGCAGTGCCAAGGGGTACTTCCATCTCTATAGGGATATCTCTTAAGTTCCTAAGTAATGCCTCTCTCCATGTGGGATCTTCAGATTCTTCGCCCTGAAAGGAGGTCTGGAGTTTTTTCTTGATGGGTTGTATGACACTTACAGGCAGACAGAGATATATGACCCCGCTCATCTCCTCTATGTCGAGCTGAAACTTGCATACAATCACTGCATCTTCATCAGGGATTATCTTGGCAAACTGAGGGTTTATTTCGCTTCTCACATATTGGATGTCGACAGGGTATATGGCAGCCCAGGCCCTGGACCAGTCTTTCAGGAGAGAACCTACGATACGTTTTATCAGCCGCTGCTCTATGGATGTGAATTCACGTCCCTCCACCCTGCTGGTGCCTATGGAAGTGGAGCCGAGAAATATCTCCACGATGCAGAACACGAGTTGAGAGTCAACGACCATCATGGCATGGCCCCGGAGTGGCTCCATCTTCAATATATGGAGGCTGCTTGGTACAGGTACCCTCTTCAAGAATTCTTTGAATGGTATGATCTCTATGGGTACTACTGTGCTATCCACCATGACCCTGAGCATAGTAGACAGAGTACTTCTAAGCCCCCTGTTGAAATGGTCGTTGATGACGGCAAAACCAGGAAATTTGACCCTGGACATGGCTGCGGCATTGGCAAAATCATAGGGTATGACATCCTGATCCCTGACATCAGGTGTCGTTTGGTCTTCTGTTTCAGCCTCTGCCACATCATCGAGTCCTCCCAAGAGGGCATCGATTTCATCCTGGCTTAGTACCTGGGACATAACCCTTCCCCTTTACTGGACAACGAACTGGCTGAAGTATACGTTCAGTAGCCGTCCCTGCCCTATAATCCTGCTCACCCGTGCCATTATTTCATCCCTGAGTCTCACCTTTCCCTCAATAGATATGACGTCTTCCAGGGTCTGACTGCTGAGCAATAAAAGGATGTCATTTCGGATCTTGGGAAGCATCTTGTCAGTCAGGTCCTTGGCCTTGTCATCCTTTACTTCAAGGGTGATGGTGGCCTTGAGAAAGTGGCTCGCCTTTGGATCTGCGAGATTAACTATGAATGGTTTAAGCTCTACGGTGACGCCGATTTGAGGTTCACTATTGGTGGCAACAACTGGGGCCTCATCCTTCTGGATCTCCTTGGCCACCTCCTCGTCACTGGGTGCCGAATAGAGAAGAAAGAATCCCGCAGCCCCACCAGCTATTATGAGTACAAGGAGAATGATGATGATGAGAAGGAGTTTTGATCCACCCTTTTTACCCTTTTCTTGGGCCTTGTCTTCTGTTTTTTCTTTTTTGGCCATTTGCTGCTCCAGGTTCTTTAGTCATCAATCTGTCGATACTCCTTTTGAGCAACACATGTGCCAATATGGGGTTTCAATAGAACTTACTGAAATAACAAAGGAAAAAGCTCTTGAAAGTAGGTCTTCAACAGGATGGAGAATTGGCAGGGAATGAAAGAGTCATTTTTTTGACGATATTATCTTCAGGGATAATACCTTTCTGTTGTGGATGCTGCCCTGGCAAAGGATTCTGGTGACATGTCTTGAAAGAAAGGGGGCAATGATTTCGAGATTCTTTTCGGGTATTACGAGTACGAATGGTAAAGAAAGATTCTTGAGACCCTCTGGGCCTTGGATGAATAGGAGCGTTTTGGGATAGGCCATACTGAACAGGGCGTATTTGATCCCGTTCTTGTCTGGTTTCAACCCTACAAGGATTACCTTTTCCCCAGGAGAGAGGGACTTCTCTGTACACATTGCAAATTTTTGGGCAGATTCTTTTTGGGAGATGCCAGGCTCTATTGTGAGACAGGCAGCAGAAGTCGAGTATGTCATAAGGATGGCGAACAGAAAAAACGGCCTGATATCTATCTCTAATCGCCATACTATCCAGGCACAGAAAAAAGCCATCGTACTCAAGAGGACAAGGGCACCAAAGGCCCTTTTCGAACCAAATGGGTTCCAGACAAACAAAACAAGGAGAATGATTCCAACTGTTATACTCAGTATGAAGACTCCCCTTAAAAGCCGATGGACATCTTCTTCGTCTAACATGTCTGTCAGTCTGGAGATGGGTAAGGCCATAGCTATGGCAAGGGGCATGAATGCTGGAAGTATGTATCGTCCATGCCTCGATGCAGACAGGAGATAGGGGATAAGTATTCCCGACGACCATGCGACGAGAAGGGGTAGAAGGCGGTTGTCATCGAGACCTTCCACCTTTTGGGATTCAGTCCGGGTATAAGAAGATCTTTTCATAAGAGACAACTGGGCAAGAATCCAAAGAATCCAAGGGAGGAAGGACAGGGCGAGATAGATGAAATAGTAGTAAAAAGGCTTATTGGGCTGGCCTCCGATCCTGGAGAGAAATTGGGATGAAATAGCCTGTTCCACCAATTGTATACCACCTGTCTTGAAAAATAACATGGCCTCGAGACATATGGCGGCAACCGATATCAGGATCCATTTTGGGATTGCTATCAATATATCCATGAATCTTTTCTGTAGAGCAAGGTATAAAAACCAGCAAAACAGCGGTAAAAGCCCCACGAGGCCCTTGGTCAATACACCAGCAAGAATGGACAGATAGGCGAAAAGGTTGAATGCACGGGAGACCTGCTTCCTGCCTGCCTTTTCAGCCTGAAAAAGACAGACTATTGCAATACTACATTCAAGGGCCAGTAGCATGTCGATAGTGGCCTTTTGGGCCTTGAGCCAGAATTCCGGCAGTGCAGCCAGGCATATGGTGGCAATGAATGCTACTTTTTCTCGGAGGTGATCCTTGGTGAACCACCATGTGAGCAGTATCAAGCCAGAGGCCGATAGGGCACTTGGTAGTGAGATCGAAAGGGCTGTCACATGGCCTGAAGGCAGGCTGAAGACATACTGGAAAATGAAAAAAAGGCAAGGGTAGTCAGTATATGGCCGGCCATAGAGATGGGGGACCATGAGGCTTCCTCCTGCCAGCATATCACGGACAAAAAGGGCGGATCTGGTTTCAAGGCCATATATCTCCCGGTGCCACAAGACCACTACGATAGAAAAAAGAAAGAAGGCTGTGAACAGGATGAGAGCCAACTGTTTGCCCAAGCTGTCCTGAGCCATACGGCTTCACCTGATTTCAAAAAGGGACATGGTATGTGCTGTTGTTATATGTTTTCTGGGGTACCAAGTTCCCTGATGGCGATGTCACCTGATTCCACATAGAAAGAGATCGTCTTTCTCAAGGCATCCTTGAGCCCAACCTTTGGTTTCCATCCAAGGATCTTCATTGCATTGGATATGTCTGGGACCCTGTAACCCACGTCCTGATAATCAGGGCCATAGTATTCACTGGCCGGTATATGTCTGAATTCAACCCGTTCTGCCAGCTTTGCCAGTTGGGGGAATTCCTTTACCACCTCGATCATCATATCTGCCAGGTCTTTTATTGAGTAATCGTTGTAAGGGTTACCAATGTTGAATATGCGCCCGTCACATTTGTTTTGTGTGTTCTCGATAATGGAAAATAGACAGTCAAGGCCATCATCCACATAGGTGAAACAGCGTCTCTGTGCCCCTCCGTCTACCAAAGTGATGGGTTCTCCCCTCAAGATATGTCCAAGAAATTGGGTCACCACCCGAGAACTGCCTTCCTTTGGGGCAGAAAGGCTGTCCAGGCCAGAGCCGATCCAGTTGAAAGGCCTTATAAGGGTAAATTGTAGGCCCTTGTGTCGGCCCATGGCCCAGATGACCCTGTCCATCATCTGCTTGGCACATGCATAGATCCAACGCTGTTTATTTATTGGGCCATAGACCAGGTTGCTCGTATCTTCATTGAATTTTTTGTCCTGGCACATGCCATAGACCTCGCTTGTCGAGGGAAAGATGACCCGGGTACCGTATTCTGCACATTGGCGGACTATCCTGAGATTCTGCTCAAAATCCAGTTCGAACACCGCCAGTGGATCCTTTACATAGGTGGCAGGTGTGGCTATTGCCACAAGAGGGAGGCAAACATCACATTTCTTAACATGGTATTCAATCCATTCCTTGTTGATGGAGATGTCTCCTTCCAGGAAGTGGACATTTGGATGTTTTATCCTATCTCCCAGCCTGTCCGAAGACAGATCCATACCGAAGATTTCCCAATCTGTTTCCTCGATTGCTCGTCTAACCAGATGACTACCAATGAAACCATTCACGCCAAGCACTAATATCTTCATCTATCCATTCCTCTATGGGGCTAATGTTATTAGCAGGATTATTGTCCAGAGAAAATTACTGTGAGTAGAGTTGATAACCCCCTTTTCTCTGGTAATTTATTCAAAATGTATATCATTACGTCGTAATATGGATGGGATGGGTATTTCAGGGTTTGGGCGAGGTTCTATAGAGGCAGAATTAACTTTCAGACATCCCCTGCCTGTCTGTACGACTGTATCCCCTTCTATCTGTCTTGCCGTGCCAACAGGCAAAGACAGATCTCGATCCTCCAGGGGCTCGGCATCCCAGATATATACCTTTTGGCCTTCCATAAAGGCAAATGCACCTGGATAGGGCCATGTCACAGCCCTGATAAGGTTGTAGATACGTTCTGCACTCCAGCTCCAGTCTATCTTGCCATCTTCTGGTTTCCTACCTCCGAAGTAGGTTGCCCTTGAATGGTCCTGCTCTATCCTGGGGGCTGTACCATCGAGTAGCATGGGAATGTATTGTCTTAGAACCTGTTCGGCAGCCTCCTCCAATTTTTTAAAAAGGGTCAAGGCAGTGTCCCTGGGTCCCACATCCACTTCCATCTGCCCGACTATGTCACCGGCATCCGCCTTCAAGACCATGTGGTGGAGGGTTACTCCACTTTTCACTTCTCCAAAGACAAGCTGCCAGTTTACAGGGCACCTTCCTCGGTATCTTGGAAGAAGGGAGCCATGGAGATTGACGGCTGCACACCTTGGGATATCTAATATGTCCTGTTTTATCATCTGCCTGAAATAACACGAAAGGATAATATCAGGCTTCATGGATCTTATTAGATCCACCCACTCTTTCTGGTTTATGTCATCGGGGAAATAACAAGGGATTTCATAATTCTTGGCAAGACTGGCCAAAGAATCGAACCAGACATTTTCTTTGTGACTGTCACGGTGTGTGAAGACAGCAGGTACTGGGATAGCCAATTCTCTCAAGACCTTCAGTGCCCTGCATCCCATATTATGATAACCTAACAAGACCACAGACATGTCTTTCCCCTATCAATCCGATCTTTTCAACAATGGCAAAATATTACCTCATGCCCTCATAAACAAGGATAAAATGATCCTTTGACAAATTCTTTTTCGATGATTTTGAATCATCAAAAGGATGGGATATCAGAATAGCTTTTTCAAGAGGGATTTGATGCGTCCTCTTAGGAGTCTCATGGGATTGAAGGTAAGAGGTTGAAGGTCTTTGGGCATGGAGACCCTGGTGGGTAACTGTATGGCTCTTAGGTCTTCTTTTATGAATCGTAGATCCTCCAACCTGGAACCATATAGATTGCGTTCCAGGGCTGTGTGCCAGAGGGGGACCTGTCCTGGTGCAAGGCCCAGGATGTGATAGGCGCTGGTATCCACGGCAACGGCAGAAGGGCTTGCTAATATTAGGCCCAAGGATAGGGGGTTGCCTCCTGATGGGCCTGTTACATGCATGATTGTCGTGGCGTCTACCATATTGAGTCCAGGTGGCAGGAGTTGGGAGATCTCCAGGATCATGGCAGAGAAGAGGGCCCTGTCGCCTCCATAGAGAGTATGGGCCATGGCCTTTCTGAAACCTACTACGGTTCCAAATGTGTTTTTTACAGCAGCAGTTACACCCATTTGGCAGTGTGCCTTGAGTCTCGGGATATTTACTATGAGCCCTGCTTCCAGGGCCGTTCTCGATATCCCAATCCTTATACCGCATGGAAGTCTTTTTCGAACAGGATCTTTGAGTGAAGAGACCTCTATGCCCCTTCTTTGCAACTCGTTTATGATACCCAGGGACTTGAGCACCTTTTTGGCTGTACCAAAGGCAGGTGAATCTGCCACCATTACCTTGGCCCCCATATCTTTCAAGATTGTTGCAGTTGCCAGGATTGTTTCTGGAGGGGTGACACAAAGAGGATCTCCTGCCTTTAGAAGATTTGGCTTGACAAGGATATTGGTGCCAAGGAGGTTATCAGGCAGAAAAGTATTCATTATCTCTGATATTGTGCTCCTCAATATATCCTGGGTATGTTCTCTTGGGGGCTTCTGGGGATGCCTTAATCCCTTGGCAATATATATCGGTATCTTTTCCACTTCTGCTACGGGTCCTGACATCGTTGATCGACCTATTCTAAAAACTTTATTCCAGCCAATGCCATGCGGATAAATAAGGGCTGGTCTCGACCTATGAGAATAGGATTTCCAGGTCCTCGGCAGTGAGATTGGAGAGCATGTTCTTGCTGCCGCTGAGGATGGAGCCTACAATCTCTTGTTTCTTTTTCTGGAGCCTTAGCACCTTTTCTTCTACTGTATCCCTGGATATAAGCCTATATGTGACAACCTTTCTAGTCTGTCCTATCCTATGGGTCCTATCTATGGCCTGGAGTTCGACAGCTGGATTCCACCAGGGATCCACGATGAAGACATAGTCGGCAGCAGTCAGGTTGAGCCCTATACCACCTGCCCTGAGGCTAATGAGAAAGAGCCTTATGTGATCATTTTCCTGGAAGTTGACCACCTTTCTCTCTCTTCTGGTCTGGGGAGTTCTCCCATCCAGGTACTCAAAGCTTATGCCTTTTTGGGATAGTGCCTGCTTTATAATGCCAAGCATCTTGGTGAACTGGGAAAAGACAAGGACCTTGTGCCCGCTTTCTATAACCTCTTCCAAGAGGTTCATGAGTTGAAGAAACTTGCCCGAGTCCACATTTTCTGCACCTATGAGGGCAGGATGACTGGCTGCCTGTCTCAATCTGAGAAGTCCTTCCAGGACCTTCATCTTGGATCTCTTGATGCCCTTGTCCGCCACACTTTTGAGGATGGTAGCGCGGTAATGATCTCGTAACTGGAGATAGAGTTCCCGCTGCTTCTCTGTCATGGTGCAGCGTATTATGGATTCCTGTTTTTCTGGTAGTTCCTTGGCCACTTCTTCCTTGGTGCGTCTGAGGATAAAGGGTCTTACAAGTTGCCTGAGGGTCGTGGCAACTTCCTGGTCACCGTCTGCAAGTGGTTTGGCAAAGCGTTTCATGAATCTTTCCCTGCTTCCCAACATGCCAGGATTTAGAAATTCCATCTGGGACCAGAGCTCGCCAATATGATTTTCAAGAGGAGTGCCTGTGAGGCAGAGCCTGTTTTTGGCATCTATGAGCCTTACGGCCTTGGCGATTACAGAGCCAGGGTTTTTGATGCATTGGCTTTCATCCAAGACAGCATAATTGAACTTGATCTTTATTAGTTTATCGATGTCTCGTCTCAAGATACCATAGGTGGTCAGGACTATGTTGGCCTTCAGGCATTCTTTCAATGCCTCGTGTCTTTTGGGGCCAACATAGGGTGATATCTCGAGCTGAGGAGTAAATTTTTCAGCCTCTGCCAGCCAGTTGAAGACGAGGGAGGTTGGCGCAACTACCAGATTGGGGATTCCCCCTTCCTGTTGTGATTTTTCCAGAAGCCAGGCTAGTACTTGGACTGTCTTGCCAAGGCCCATGTCGTCAGCCAATATGCCTCCAAGCCCTAACTCCTCGAGAAATTGAAACCAACCAAGGGCCTCCCTTTGGTAACTTCGAAGTCTACCCCTAAAGCCCTTGGGTGGCTGTCTGGCCTCGATGCCGCTAAATGAACGTATCTTTTCCCGCTTTTGGGCAAATTTCTGGTCGATCTTTACCTCAGGGGCATCTTGGAGCATTTGGTCCAAGAGTAGTGCATGGGAGAGAGAAAATCGTAAGCGCTTCTTCTTGTCTTTGCCAGCCCGAACGTGGGCAAATTCCAGTGCATGACCATGTCGCTCAAGCCACTTGGCAGGGAGAATGCCTTGCTCTCCTGAGCTGAGGGTGATGGTTTTTTCACCGCGAAGATAGGCCTGCACGACTTTGGGCAGAGGTACAGATTCTTCACCAAAGGAGATCTCGGCATCCATGTCGAACCAATCTATACCAGAGGTTATGCTGACCGTCCTTATTGTACCCGCCCTGACACGTTTTTTATCCAAGGCCTTTAGCACAGCCCCCTTTTTCTCCAAGGAGACCAGGGCCTCTGAGGCCTTATCCATATGGATTTCATAGAGGTCAAGCCTTTCATCATATCGAAAGCCTTCCTGTTCCAGGAGATTCAACAGTCTTTCCTCCTTTTCCTTGTCTCTCTCTATGGTTTTCCATTCCTGGTAGTCGAATATAAAAGGCTCTTTTGAACGGGGATCTATGATATGGGGCCTGTATTCCACGTGGACCTTGGCCATTATGTTTTCGATACCAATGTCAAGGGTGAGATGGAGAACCGGATCTATGCCGGTTATCCTTTCGGGTGCAAGCTCCTCATGGAGTTTTAATACCTGGGGTTTTGAGATGGAAGATGCCTTTTTTACCAATCTTGGCAGTGCCTTTTTTTCTATCTGTGGCAGGCCATATGCCCGAACCTGTCTGATCCATGAATAGTTAGGGCCATCGAGTTCGTAGAGGAGGCCATTGTAGATGAGAAAGACGGGATCGGCATTCAGGAAATGCATTTGGCCAAGGTCGACCCTTTCCAGTTTTTTTCTATAGGTAAGGATTACCTGGGGCCTAAGGATCACCTTGCTCCCACCGTCTGATGATGCGTTAATTTCCAGCTTGGCCTTTGGCGTTGTGGCCATCTGCAGGGGATCGATCAATTCCTCCCCATGCTCAAAGAAGACCAGGCATCTGCCTGTTTCTGCCAGTAATGGTAGAACAACCCCTGCTTGCGATGGATTTATGGGGATGGTATCAAAGTCCATGTGATTGCCATATAGCCCGAAGCCGGAATAGAATGCCGATTTTTCTGCAAGATCAGTGAAATATGGCAAAAGTAGCTTATCCTGCCTGGGCAGATGGGGGTGTTCGAGGATCTTTGAGCTTATCCGCCTTGTCCTGCCAGGCTTTCCATCTTTTTTCACATATTGCTCGAATATGCTTATGGACATGGATTGCCCATCCACTGCCAGCCTGTATCTGATTACAAAGTCTTGTACAGGCTTCCATGGCAGGGTTTGGGAGCCAGTTTCCCAGAGGTCTTCATTGAATATCAAATCAATATCTCGGAAGGAGTCTTTGGGCTCCTTACCCTTTTCAGGCAGCTTCTTCATCAACTGATCGGCTATGCAGATAGTTGCCCAGATATGCTTGCAAGGTATTCCTTGGCGAAAGAATGGACATGTACATCCAATCCTGACTCTGCCACTATCGTCTCTATCAAAGATGACCGATACGCTGTAGTTTATTGTTCCCCTGACCGTAGACCTAATAACATCTGATTTGAATTCGTTTATCTGGACCCTGCCGCTTTTGGCATATTTGTTTCCTCTATGCCTGATTATGGGCAGAAACAAGTGCTTAAGCTCTTCCTTGAGTCTTGGAGACATTGTTGTGTCTTTTTGCTTTGTTCGTTTCATTGGCACAAAGGCTCTTTCAGCCACTTTTTTGTACAGGCATGATTAGCTATTTGTCCGAGTTATTATATTCAGCCAAGCCGACGCGCAGACAGACAATTTTAATTTAATTGATCCGTTGAGAAAAGTTTTTTCAGTACTTGTCCAGATATCTTTTTCAAGGCCTTGGGTGAAATCTTTTGTATACCTGCCGTAGGTGGCCGATGTCGAGGTGGGTGTATATTTGGGTAGTACTTATGTCACTGTGGCCTAAAAGCATTTGAACAGCCCTCAGGTCTGCCCCTCCCTCCAACAGGTGGGTGGCAAAAGAGTGGCGTAGGACATGAGGATAGACGGCCTGTTTTATGCCGGCCTTTTGGGCATATCCCTTTATGATCTGCCAGAGCCTCTGTCTGGAGATGGGTTTCCCCCCTCTGCCCAGGAAGCAATAATAACTTTTGCGTTTTTTGAGCAGCTTCATCCTTTCGTGTTTTATGTACTTTTCAAGCCATAGGGCGGCATCAGTCCCAAGGGGCACCATCCTTTCTTTTTGCCCCTTTCCCCTGATCCTCAGAAATCTTTCATTCAGGTCTATCTGATCCATGAGGAGGTTTACGGCTTCACTGGCCCTCAGGCCGCAGGAATAGAGACATTCCAGCATTGCCCTGTCTCTTGTGCTTATGGGAGATGTGCCTTGGGCCTGGCTCAGCAGCCTGTCCACCTCCTGGACACTGAGGACAGTTGGGAGGCTCTGGCCTGTCCTGGGATTGTTTATCACAGATGTTGGTGATACAGGAATAAGCCCCTCAAGGACCAGGTACCTGAAAAACCCCCTCAGGGAGGATAACTTTCTTGTGGCGCTTGTGGGAGAAATATTATTTTTTTTCAGTTTTTTCAGCCACTTGATTATATGAGCCGTGTTGACCCCATTAGGTGATGCTATGCCCTTGCCCAAGGCATAGTCCATGAATTCCAAAAGATCGCCACTGTAGGCCTCAAGTGTCTTGGAGGCCAGCCCCTTTTCCACTGAGATAAAGGCGAGATAGTCATCTATGGAAGATTCCCATGGAGACTGCATCTTGCCCTATATCTCTTCAATCATTGCCTCTGCAGCATCGGCAATGGCAGGATCCTTAGAGGTCAGGACCAAGGTCCTGAGCTTACTTTTCAGCCCCTTTTTCTCCAGGGCACTTCTGTCCTTTGAGATCTCTACAAGCCTTTCCATTACTTCAATTATGATATCGTTGGCCTTCTTGAGATCCAATAGGAGAAGCAGGGCCCCCCAGTCATCTGGCAGACCATATTTTTTTATGTATTTGGCAGCCTGTTTCTCAAATCGGGTCGAGCCATAGGAATCATGGAGTTTTTGTAGATCTCTTTCGTGCTCAGGGCTTGCCTTTGGCCCGAGAAATACCCTCTCCATTTCCTTCATGTATTGGTTCTTGATCCTTGGGTTTTGTAGTGCCCGCTCAATGCTGGTTTTCAATTCTTTCTTTTTTTTAGCCATATCTCCCAACGACAGTATCCTTGAGGTTGTTTTTTATTCAAATATGAATTCGATCTCTGGCAAAACCAGGCAGGTGAGCCTCCCACCATAGACTGCTCCTGTATCAATGCCTATCTTATTGGCCTCTATTAGAGGTGTGTCAAAGGGTGTGTGACCAAATATGACCCTCTTGCCCCAGTCGTAATTGGATTTTATGAACTTGAACCTTATCCAGAGTAGATCGTCCTCTCTCTGTTCCTCTATGGGTATGCCTGGCCGCAGGCCTGCGTGAACAAAACAGAATCTTTCTGTAACATAGATGGTTTCAAGGCCTTTTAGGAATTCCAGGTGATCCTTGGGGATGTTGGCGTCAAAGTCGTTGCCACCATAGCTTTCAAGGGTCTTTGTGCCGCCGAATTCCAGGAAGCTTTGTTTCAAAGGCCCATTTTCCAGATAGTCCAAGAACATGGCCTCATGATTCCCCTTTAGAAATACGAATGAAGATGGATACTCTTTGTGGAGGCCTATGACGAGATCCAATACCTTTTTGCTATCAGGACCCCTGTCAACATAGTCACCCAAAAATACTATCTTGTCCCTTGTATGGTCTGCTGGGAGCCTGGCAAGAAGAGCATGGATCTTGTCTAAACAGCCATGTATGTCTCCAATGGCAAAGATCCTGTTCATCGGAACTATAATCTCCTGTCAGAAAATTGCATCACCCGTTTCAAGCCAGCCTCTTTGGCCCATTTCAAGGCCTGCTCAAACTCTTCAGGATGGATAGGCCTGTCGAGGGGTGGATGTTCAAAGGCATGGCCGCAGGGATGGTATTGATCCATGATGTTCACAAATGTGTCTGGAGAGAGCTCTTTGGCTATGAATTCGCACACCTTTTTGGTCCCGCTAAGATCCCCTGGAAGCACAAGATGTCTGATCAAGAGGCCTCGTTGGGCCACATTCTCTTTATCGGTCTCAAGGTTGCCCACTTGTCTGAACATCTCTTTCACAGCCGTCTTGGCAATGGGCCAGTAATCCTTTATTTTCGACAAGTCGAGGCCTATACGACTATCAGAATATTTTATATCGGGCATATAGATATCGACTATCCCATCAAGGAGTTTCAAGGTGGATACCCTGTCGTAACCACTGGTATTGTACACTATAGGGATGCTCAGGCCTTCTTTTGCTGCCAACAATAGCCCTTCGAGGATCTGGGGAACCACATGAGATGGGGTTACGAGATTGATATTGTGGCAACCCTGTTCTTGCAAGGAAAGAAAAAAGAATGCCAGGATCTGTCCAGTTACCTCATAACCTTCAATGGCCCTGCTGACCTCGAAATTTTGACAATAAAGGCATCTCATATTGCAGCCAGAAAAGAAGATCGTACCAGAGCCCCTGGTGCCCGAGATCACAGGTTCCTCTCCAAAATGGGCACCATAGCTTGCCACCTTTGCCCTTTGGCCGATCTTGCAGAAGCCTTTTTCTCCTCCTGTTCGGTCTACCTTGCACTTGTGAGGGCATAACCTGCATTTCCTTAGGCCTTTCATGGCCAAATCAACCCTTTTCTTAAGTTCCCCTGATTCAAGTAGGGCCAAGTATGTACTTTTATCAGCCATTTATATCTCTCTATCTATAAGGTTTAGTCTGTAGAGTTCGAGGATTGAGACACAAAGTGCTATTATCATTGGGCCCAGTATAAGGCCCAAGAGGCCAAAGACATTTATCCCACCGAGGATTCCGAGGAAGAGGAAGAGGTTGTGAAGCTCGGTCTTGTCACTTATGAGATAAGGGCGGAGAAAATAGTCTATCTGGCTGATCACCAAGAGGCTGAACGCCAGCAGAATGGCACCCTTGAGATATTCACCCACGAAAAATAGGTATAGACTGGCTGGAGCCCATACCATAGCAGTACCGATCATGGGGATGAAGGTCCCAAGGCCGAGTATGATGCCCCACAGTAGAGGGGCTGAGAAATCGAGAAACCAGAAGATAAATATGCCAAGTCCAGCCTGTATGGCCCCTGTCAACATATTCCCATAAAGTGTTGCAGAAAGGACGTCTGAGGCGAGCTTCATGAAATTTTCAACAGTGGTCTTCCTCAAGGGTAACAATTTCTTGAAGGACATGAGCATACTTTCTCCATCTGTAAAGAGGTAAAAAAGGATGACCACCATTAGGGCTGCCTTGAAGATTATTGCTGCAAGGTTTTTGAATACTACCGAACCCTGTCTTAGAAAATATTCCCCCATGTTCCTGGCAAGATCCATTAGGGTGGTCTTTAGATCAGCACCATAGAGCTTGAAGGCCTTGAGTACCTGTACCCCTATCTTGTGCATCATTGGATACGTGGCAGCATCTGGCACGAGTGAAAATTCACCTCTTTGGATGTGGGAGATGCTGGTTGTATATACCCTTAGGACCTCTGATGTAAGGCTGGTTATCAGTATGAACACGGGGATGACGATAAATGTGATGATAAGGACACACATTATGAAGGCAGCCATGGCAGAAGAGCCCCTGAGGATGGAGAGCAGGTGTTTGTATACAGGATGAAAAAACAATGCCAGGATAATGGCCCAACAGATTGGTTCGAAGAAGGGCAGGAGTATCCTCAGCCCGCCAAGAAGGATCAACAGGGCCAAGGAAAGGGCGACTACAGTGGCTATCTTGCCCTTTCCACAGTCGTTGTCAGGACTAGGATTGTGATATTCTCCTATTGCCTGTCGCACAGGTACTCCAGGCCTTCGGGCAGGTCCTCGCAGTCAATGCCCAGTTCTTGGGCGAATCTCTCCAACTCTTTCCAGGTGCAGTTGATGGCAGAAGATGTCCTTTTGCCCGAGCGGATCTCCTCCATCTCGTTGTCCAGAAATGCCACGAGCTGCTGCCTGGCCTCTTTTCTAGCCTCTTTAATATCGAGGCCTTCTTTCTCACAGAAGTTTTTTAGTCTGTGCCAGTTGGCTATACTCCTGGCAAGGCCTCTATAGATTGTCTTGTCTCTGAATTCCGGGTTCATGTCCCTGAGAAGTATCTTTCTATATCTCTGAAATACCGCCATTACGAGGGGAGTGAGGTCGACACTATCCGGGGCTAGCTGTGGGCCGTCGTTGTCCTCAAACAGATAATAGAGACTGCCATGATAGGCGATCTCTGGTGTCTCCCCTGAATGAAGTATCATGAATGCCTCTTCATCCAGGATTTGGTGTATCTCTTCCATTACCACCTTAGGGGTTGCTGCCATGCTTCTCTAAGATCTGCTATCTTCTCTCTGATGATAGCCCTGCCGTCAAAGCTCATCTCTAATGTGTCGTTGTCAGTCACCTCGCCTATGAGTGAAGATGCCACCCCAGACAGGCATGCCTCAAAATCCTTTCTTTTGTCAGGTGAAACCGTCACTACGAATCGGCTCTGACTTTCACTGAAGAGGAGAAAATCCAGCCTGTTGATATCATTCGATGGTACTGTGGATAGGTCAATGGCCATGCCAAGATCCCCGGCAAATGCCTTTTCTGCCAGACATACACCAAGGCCCCCGTCTGAGCAGTCATGGCAGCTTGCAACAAGGCCTTTGGATATGGCGAGGCTGAGTCTTTTGTGTATCTCCACTGCCTCCTGGATCCTGACCTTTGGTATTTGATTGCCAATGAAGCCCTTGGCTCGAAAGTATTCACTTGCCCCCATTTCTGGATAGGTAGTCCCAATAAGAAATATCAGGTCCCCTGGTTGTTTGGCATCGAGGGTCAGGGCCTTTCTCACATCTTGGATCTTTACTATTAGGGAAAAGAGTAGGGTAGGTGGTATGGATATCTTTACCTGGCCAATGGTGGCATCGTTTTTCATGCTGTCCTTGCCTGAAATGCATGGTATTTGATATGCAGTACATATCTCATAGAGTGCCTTGTTGGCCCTCACCAGTTGGGCAAGCTTGTAGTGGCCGTCTGGGGTCTTTTCCGATTGGACTGGATCACACCAGCAGAAGTTGTCGAGGCCAGACATGCCAAAGAATGGTGCGCCTACGCTTATGGCATTTCTCACTGCCTCATCCACAGCGGCACACACCATATAATATGTATCGATGTCACTGTACCTGGGACAAATACCATTCGAGACAACAAGGCCCTCGAGCCTGTTGAGATCTGGTCTTAAGACCGCTGCATCACTTGGTCCATCGTTCATTGCCCCTGTAAGGGGTTTTATCACACTTCCTCCTTGTACTTCATGGTCGTATTGCCGTACCACGTATTCCTTGCTGCAGATATCAAAGCTCGACAGCAGGGCCTTGAGCTCTTTTCCCAGGTCTTCTGGTTCTGGGAAATCCGGTTCATCATGGCGAGGAGGCTCCCAAACAGCACGGAGTTCCAGCTGGGGCACCCCGTCATGGACAAAATCCATATCGAGATAGGCCACTGTCTTACCACGGTAGAGACAATGATATTTGCCAGAGTCAGTGAATGTTCCAAGCACAGTGGATTCCACTGCCATCTTGGCGGAAAGCTCGAGGAATTTTGCGAGCTTGTCCTGGGGTACGGCAACGGTCATTCTCTCCTGGGCCTCTGAGACGAGTATCTCCCAGGGCTGTAGCCCAGGGTACTTCAGGGGGGCCCTGTCCAAGTGGAGCTCGAATCCACCACACTCTTGGGCCATCTCACCTACAGAGGAAGAGAGGCCTCCAGCCCCGTTGTCGGTTATGGAATTGTAAAGCCCCATGTCTCTGGCACGAAGGAGAAAATCGGTCATCTTCTTTTGGGTTATGGGATCTCCTATTTGGACTGCTGTAGCAGGGGAGCCTTCATGCAGTTCCTCTGAGCTGAATGTGGCGCCATGGATGCCATCCTTGCCGATCCTGCCGCCACACATGACAATGGCATCCCCAGGCTGGGCCTTTTTTTGCCAGGATTGCTTGCCATTTATTTCCTTTGGCATTATGCCGCCTGTCCCACAAAAGACCAGGGGCTTTCCCAAGTAGCGTTCATCGAAGAGGATGCAGCCATTAACAGTGGGGATTCCGCTCTGGTTTCCTCCATGCTCGACTCCTTCGCGTACCCCTTCGAAGATCCTCCTGGGGTGAAGCAGCCCCTTTGGTAATGGCCTGTCATAGTCTGGTGGGCCAAAGCAGAAGACATCTGTATTGAAAACGAGCTTGGCACCGAGGCCTGTTCCAAATGGATCCCTGTTGACTCCTACGATACCGGTGAGGGCACCTCCATAGGGGTCAAGGGCAGAGGGGCTATTATGGGTCTCCACCTTGAAGGCCACATTGAGTTCTTCATTGAATTTGACAACACCAGCATTGTCCTTGAATACGGAAAGGCACCAGTCATCCTTGCCCAGCCTGTCTCTGATGCTGGTTGTCGCCCCTCTGATGTAAGTGTCGAAGAGACTGTTTATCTCCTCTCTGCCGTCAGGGGTATCGTAGGTTATCTTTGCATTGAATATCTTGTGCTTGCAGTGTTCAGACCAGGTCTGGGCTAGGGCCTCCAGTTCGCAATCCGTATAGCATCTGCCAAGGCCAACCTTTTTTCTTTCTTCTATGGTCTCCTCCCTTTGCAAATGGGCCTGGAGACACTTCATCTCATTGAGGTTCAGTACCAGTACCCTCTGCCTGGATAGCTCCAAGAGCTCTTGATCACTCATTTGAGAAAGATCAAATTCCAGGACCTCTATCTTGGATTCGCCAGTAACCCTCGGTATGACGTAAAATGGGCTGTCATGGGCTGAGAACATTGTCTCGAGCTGGTCAAAAGGGCAGATGATGGTCCTCTGGATGAGTTCATTTGCAAGGAGATCGTTTGTGAGGGATTCTGCCTGCTGTTTGTCTAAATTGCCCTTCACCAGGTAGACGGTTGCAGTGTAAACCCCTTCTTCAGGGGAAAGCCTGCGTTCAAGAAGGAGTTCCAAGGCCTCTTTGGCCGTCTTCCCTTCATTGTCTGTGACACCGGGTCTGAAGCCCACTTCAATGGCCCAATCCCAATTCAGGCCGTTTTCAGCAGCCAGTTTCGTTCCAATGGGCCTATCTATGGAAAAGATTTGTATTACCGGGTCAGAACAAGGCCCTGTGGCAGCTTCTTCGAGTTGACCGGCATCGAGTTTAACATCTATGAGATATACCTTTGCAGTCCTGATGTCCTTTATTTCTAACCCTAGATTTTGCCTGGCCCTTTTTGCGGTCTTGAGTCCCAAGGCATCTTTTAAATGGGGTTTCAAACATACTTCAATCCGATGAGCCATTTTTACTCCTATCAGTTTCGTCGAGCAGTGGGTCTATGTATTGTAATTGCAGAGTCCTTTGATACCAGTTGATAATAAAACAGATATGAAGTTTCAAGGCAATTATCTCCCCAGGCCATGAATGTATATTTAGACCTGGAATCTATGGAGGTTTTAAGGTTTAATGGCCGTTTAAAAAAGTAGGGGTGTCTGGTTCTGGAATGGAAAAGCTCAGGCTCAAAAGGCTTTCAATAGATACATACAAAGAGAATGTCGCCTATTTGAACAGTAGGTGTAAGTTTTATCGTGCTGCAGGTTTTCAGGCCCTTTCCAAGATAAAGATCACGGCAGATCATCATATGATCCTCGCCGTACTGAACGTAGTCGACGATGATTCCATCGTGGCGCCAGGAGAATTAGGGTTGTCTCAGCAGGCGTTTACCCAACTCGGCCTGCCTGAAGGTACAGCAGTAGTTGTAGATCATCCCGAGCCTCCTGTCTCCATGGATGCCGTGAGGAGGAAGATCTCCGGGGACAGGTTGGGCTACAGGGATTTCAAGGCCATAACAAGGGATATCATAGAAAATCGCTATTCCAAGATGGAAATGGCGGCCTTTCTTGTTGCATGTGCAGAGACTGGGCTCGAAAGGCAGGAGATCCTCTATTATACGAGGGCTATGGCCGACTCTGGCCAAAGGCTTGATTGGCATGAACCTATTGTGGCAGATAAGCACTGTATAGGAGGCATCCCAGGAAACAGGACCTCCATGCTCGTAGTCCCCATAGTGGCAGCACACGGGATGCTTATTCCCAAGACATCCAGCAGGGCTATTACGTCCCCAGCAGGTACAGCAGATACCATGGAGGTTTTGGCCGAAGTCAATCTGGAGCCAGAGAGGCTCTACGAGATTGTGAGAAAGGTTAGAGGATGCTTGGCATGGGGTGGCACATCTAGGCTTGCCCCTGTGGATGATATACTCATTACAGTTGAAAGGCCCTTGGGTATAGATGCCACAGGTCAGATGGTTGCTTCCATACTATCCAAGAAGTTGGCGGCAGGTTCTACTCATCTGCTTCTCGACATACCCTTGGGGCCGACGGCAAAGGTCAGGCATATGCAGCAGGCATTGGGTTTGCGAAAGATCTTTGAATATGTAGGTGATCGAATAGGTATCCATCTCGAGGCCGTGATTACCGATGGGCGTCAGCCCATTGGTAGGGGAGTAGGGCCTGTCTTGGAGGTTCGGGACATATTACAGGTCTTGGAAAATAGGCCTGATGCCCCAGGTGACTTGAGACACAAAGCCCTCAACCTTGCTGGTAGGATTTTGGAGTTTGATCCAGAGGTCAGGGGTGGTACGGGTTATCATATAGCCGAGGAGATCTTGGCCTCTGGCAGGGCACTTGCAAAGATGGAGGCCATTATAAAGGCCCAAGGAGAGAAAAGGCCAAAGATCAGGCCAGGGAGGCTCACCTTTGAGGTGAAGGCCAATTCTGACGGATGGGTTTGTGGAATAGACAATTTTCAGATCAATAGGATTGCCAGATTGGCCGGGGCCCCTCTCGACAAAGGGGCTGGAGTAGATCTCTTCAAAAAACTTGGAGACAGGGTAGAAAAGGGGGAGCCTATCTATAGAATCCACGCAGAGTTCGAGGCAGATTTCAAATTTTCCGTGAATCTTGCAGAAAAGCACAATGGCTATACTATAGGGGGAAAAGAGGATATACCCCCAAATCCAGAAGAATTTTAGGGAAAAGGCAGATGTTCTTATATTTTGAAGAATATGCGCTGGTATCCAAGTTGATAGCATCCAGATTGTCTGTGGAGCCAGTGCAGGTGAGTGTCCACAGGTTTCCAGATGGAGAAAGCCTCGTTAGACTACCAGCCCAGGTGGATGAAGAGGTGATGCTTTGTAGGAGCCTGTTCATGCCCAATGACAAACTGATTGAAATAATGTTGGCTGCCCGGCAGGCAAGGCAGCTTGGGGCCAAAAAACTGATACTCGTAGCACCCTACCTCTGTTACATGAGGCAAGACAAGGCCTTTCATCCAGGGGAGGCTGTCAGTCAAAAGATAGTGGGTGAATTCCTTTCAGGATTGTTCGATTGCGTAGTAACAGTGGACGCACACCTACACCGTGTCTCCTCGCTCGGCCAGGTTATGCCAGCGATCCAGGCGGTGAATCTTTCAGCTGCAGGTCCAATCTCTGATTATCTCACTTCAATAGCCGGAACCCCCCTTTTGCTCGGGCCCGATGAAGAATCTCTCCAGTGGGTAAAAAGCATAGGAGAAAGGTGCGGCCTGGATTATGCTGTCTGCCAAAAGGTCCGCTTGGGTGATCGGGAGGTTCAGGTTGAGCTGCCTCGGCTTTCAGGATCTTATGACAGAGTGGTCATCATCGATGACATCCTCAGCACCGGTAGGACCATAGCTGTTGCAGCTGCCCTTTTGAAGAAAACGGGCATAGGTCGTATCGATTGTCTGGTGACTCATCCAATATTTGCCCCTGGGGCATATGAGCTGTTGAAAGAAAGCGGTGTCGAGGAGATCATCAGCACGGACACCATACCCCATGAGACGAATAAGATCTCTGTGACCCCTGTTATAGCAGATTTTTTTCTTCAAAAGGATTTCTAAAGGAATTTTCACAAGAAGGATAGAAAGACGACAGATGTCCTTGGTGCCCCCGGCATGATTCGAACATGCGACACCAGGATTAGGAATCCTGTGCTCTATCCCCTGAGCTACGGGGGCGGACAGTTGTGGTGCTACTGTTAACACACTTTTTGACAGGGTGTCAAGTAGAGTGTTCTTTTAATTTTCCTTTGAAATTCGAGGGGTTACTCGTCCTGCACAAAAAATGTGCCTCAAGAAATAAAAGGTGCTCGTCTCCCATGCCCTCCAGGTGATCTAAAGGCCTACCTTTTGTAGCTCTTCCACCAGTTTTTTCTGCTCTTTGCTTAGCTTTTTGGGTACATGTACCATGACCCTTACAAATAGATCGTGGTTACCACCCCTTGGTCCAGGCAGTCCCTTGCCTTTCAGCCTCATCTTTTGGCCACATCTTATCCCTGGGGGGATCTTGAGTTTGAGGTTGCTGCCATCCAGGCCAGGGATTTCTACACTCGTCCCTAGACAGGCCTGTGAAAAGGTGATGAAACGGTCATAGATGACATTGCCATCCTTGTCGAAATAGAATCCTGGAGGCAAAGATATGTTTATCTTGAGGTACAAGTCTCCCCTGCCACCAGGGCCTTGGGTTCCTTTTCCAGGGACCCTGATTTTTTTGCCATTGGCTATGCCTTTGGGGATGGTGACAGAGATCTTTTCTGGGAAACCGCCTGTCTGCAAAGAAATAATCTTCTTGTCACCGTGGATTACCTCATAAGGTGTCACATACAAATCCAATACCACATCTTGGCCCTTTGGCTGGGGTTGCTGATACATGAATGGACCACTGCCTTCACGATGGTAGCTTCTCCTGCCAGAGCCAGATTGAAAGCCTCCTCCTGAAAAGATATCCTCGAATCCACCAGTGCCACTACCAAAGATGATTCTTGTAAAGCCTTCTCCTCCCATGCCCAGGTCACGGAATATCGTGGAAAAATCAAAGTCCCTGAATATGTCTTCCTGAGTATAGTGTTTGTGGAATTCACTCGATCCAAAGGTGTCGTATTGCTTTCTCTTTTCAGGATCACTGAGAACGGCATAGGCCTCGTTTATTTCCTTGAAGCGTTCCTCCGCCTCCTTGTTACCCTTGTTTTTGTCAGGATGATATTTTATGGCAAGTTTCCTGAAGGCCTTTTTTATCTCTTCGGGAGAGGCATCCTTTGAAACGCCTAATATCTTGTAGTAGTCTTTTTGCTGATTCATAACTCAACCCTTGTCCTCTATGTATGTTTAAAATGGGATTTTTTATTTTTATCGGTCTGCATTGACTGATCTTATTGTTGCAGCCCTGGTAAAGTTCAATTTAAAACTTTAAGGCTTCGAGATCCAAAGTCAAGGATATGACAATACATGAAAATTTGTCTTTTTTCACCATCTTCTCCAGGTTCAAAGCAATCCCTGGCACAGGGCCTATCTATATTGCAGCAGGAGCTTGGCAGCCTGTGTACAGGGCTTGAGATAGTATCCAAGGGCTCTTTCATGGAAAAGGCAAAGCCGCATTCTTTTCTTGATTACATTGCCTCTGGAGACGAGGAAAAGGCCCAAGAGTTCAAAAAAATTCTTAAGTATGACCTACCAGATTTTATATTCTGTTGCAGGGGGGGATATGGCGCCCTGAGGTGGGTGGCCATGGTACAATGGGAGAGGTTCAATGCATTTCCAACATTGATAGGCTTTAGTGATGTGACAGTAATCCTGGCTGCTATATCAAAGGCAGGTGGAACGGCCATCCACGGCCCCATGCTCAATACGTTGGCAGATACCATGCCTTTGGCAAGACAAGCCCTTTGGGGATATATGGTAAGGGGGGCTCTACCGAAGTTATACGGGGCATCTCTCAGGCCTGGTACCCATGCAGGGAAGTTGATTGGGGGTAATTTGAGCTGTCTATGTCACCTTATAGGCACTCAATTTGAGCCGGAGTGGAGGGAGAGCATCCTTTTTCTCGAAGATTGTAACGAGCCTGTGTATAGGATCGACAGGATGCTGACCCATCTTCGGTTAAGGGGTGTATTCGACATGATAGGGGGGCTAGCCCTTGGGGCATTCAGTGGTACTGGAGAAAAGGATTTGTTTTTCAATCTTGTCCAGGACATGTTTGCACAGGTGCCCTTTCCAGTGGTCATGGATCTACCTGCAGGGCATGTCAACTGTAACATGCCCCTTATGATAGGTGGACATTACAGGTTGCAGGCCAGGGATGCAGCCCTTGTACCACTATCTTGTGGCGTGACATAGTGGGAGAGATTTTTTTCAGTTGGTGAAAAATGCCTTTCTTATCCCAAGGATCTTGATGTTTTGCTCCAGTGCCTCGACCAGGCAATAGGCCTCCATGAGGTCTTTCCCCCAGGCGACAACACCATGGGCCTTCAAGATATGTATTTGGGATCTCGTCGCTGCAGCAGACGAAAGTTGTGCAAGTTTTTTCGTGCCAGGAGACGCCAATGGTACTACTTCAACCTTTCCAAAGAGCAGCCTGCCTTCTGCCATGATAGATAGATCGATGGTATCCTCTTCGAGACTTGCTGCGATGCTCCAAGGTGCATGAGCATGGATTATTGCCATGCAGCTGGGGATATTGTTATAGGTTTCGATATGGAGGAATGATTCCGAAGACGGTTTTAGATCCCCTGCAACAACAGAACATTTCATGTCGATTTCTATTATTTGTTCCGTTTTGATAAACCCCTTATGGACCCCAGATGCCGTTATGAGTACAGTATTCCGGCTGGTTCTCACGCTGATATTGCCATCGGTCCCTGTTACAAGGCCCTTTTGATAGAGTAATCTGCCAAAAGAGATGATTTCCTTTTTTTTGTCGTTGTGATTTAATTCCATTTGGATTGATTCCTTTGCTAATTATTTGTCAAGGTCTTTATAATAAGGATTTCTACAGCTTGACAACGATGTCTTTATGATTTATTGAACAAGGTAGCTGTGTTTTTCTTACTAATATTCCTAAGTAATTGGGAGTACTAAAAAATGGAGGGAATTACCATGAGAAAATTTATTGGATTTCTTTTATTCATGGGTTTGGTCTTTCCTGCCGCAGTCTTTGCAGGTGGTTATGCCTCCCCCAGTACTGATCAACTCCTCAAGAGGATTGAACAGTTGAGCAGGGAACTTGCACAGGTCAAAAAGGAACTGAACCAGGTAAAGAGCCAGGGTACAAATGCTGCTCTGGAAAGGGAACTCAACGCCCTCAAGTCCAAGCAAGAGGATACGCGTGACGACTTGGAAGATCTGAATGATCAATTTGATGATCTTATGACCAATGGCGTAGGCAGGTTCCAGTTTTTTGGGGATTATCGCTTCAGGCTGGATTCTACTCGGGCCCATGCACGGCAATACTACGATGCCATCAAATTGGGTCAGTGGATGCAGGGCGGTATGGTTGGGCCAATGCCAGGGCCAGAAGAGGCTGAGGATTTCAATAATGATACCCTTTATACCAATAGGCTCCGCTTGGGTATGAAGGTCAAGGCAACAGAAAACATCACCTTCAAGGGCCGTGTGACCATGTATAAGATTTGGGGAATGGAGAGTGCAGCCAAGACAGCATATCCTTTTGGCACTAATGGCTTTATGATGGACCCCAATATAAGCCGTCGACCCAATGACAATACCCTGAGGGTGGAGATGGCCTATGTGAACTGGGTAAATATTTTTGATCTTCCCATCTGGATTTCCGTAGGTCGCCGCCCCACAGTGGATGGCCCGCCGGCCCAGTTGAGATACAACTACGACAGCCGGTTTGCCACCCCTGTTGCCCTCGGTGTTGACTGGACATTCGATGGGGCAACACTTGGGTATATGTATACCGATCCTTGGCCAGGTAAATTTCGTATCTGCTATGGCCGCGGATACGAATCAGGTTTTGACAGCCATGACAATCCTACCGGTGGGCTCAATGATACCGATCTGTATGGATTCAGTTGGGATATAATCAATGATACCGAGGCCCATCGGTTTGCAAATCTGCAGTTTTTCAGGGCTGCTGATGTCCCAGACATGATGGAAAGTATAAGCATATCCAATAACACCACTCCCTTCGCCGTTATGACCACAGGTACTCCCAATAGGGTTGATGCAAGTGCTGATCTTGGCGATATATACCACGCCAGTTTTGTATACATGGACAGACTAAGAGGGATCGACTGGTTTGTGAGTGGTGGCCTAAGCCGTACCGATGACAGGGGCCGAAACTTCCTGGGATACGGCCTTTTGACCGATCCTACCGACACGACCAAGCAGAACCATTGGGGTTGGGCTGCCTATGCAGGCGCAAGGATTCCAATAGAACAGCTCAGGAGCAAATTCGGCGTGGAATATAATTTTGGTTCCAGATATTGGATCAATTTCACACCTGCTGCTGATGACCTATACTTGAGTAAGTTGGCTACAAGGGGACATGTGGCAGAGGCTTACTGGATATGGGATCTGCCAGAAACGCCTCTTTCCAAGTATGCCAAGGCCTTTATGAGGTTTGGTTACCAGTATTACTGGATAAATTACACTGGTAGTGGGAGCTGGCTGGGCAAACCTTGGGATCCAGACGATGTTGGAAACGATCCTACAAAGGCCCAATTCTTTGCTCCTGTTAACCAGATGGATAATTTTTATGCAACTTTCGAGGTGTATTTCTAAAAAGAAGCGTATATAATAACCGGATCAAATAAAAGGAAGGAGGGGGCTTGACCAACCTCCTTCCTTTTATTTTGTGCCTATAAAAGAAACAGGAGGAGTTTTACTCATGCCTATCTATGAATTTCAATGCAGGAGTTGTAATTATGTGTTTGAGCTACTCATGATGACCAAGGACGAACTTAAAGAGGCAAGGTGTCCCAAATGTCAAAGTCCCGAGGTAGGAAAACTCATGAGTGCAGCAAATATCTCAACAGGAGGTCACAAGAGCCCTCCTCCAGATCCTAACAGGCCATCTGTTGAGACTCGTACTTGTCAGTCAGGTAGTTGCACTTATCTCAATCTGCCTGGTTATACGCGTGATTAACTGAGGCTGATGGAGATTTATGTGTCAATGTATGTCAGGAGGTCATAAAGGTCGTTAGAAGCGGCCCTGTTTCCAGAACCTCAACACCCTTTGAACATAGTTGATTGTCTCTCTGTATGGGGGTAGTCCCCCGTATCTGGCCACGGTTCCAGGGCCAGCATTATAGGCCGCCAAGGCACTTATAACGTCTCCATCGAACATGTCGAGCAACATGCTTAGATACTGGCTTCCACCCCAAATGTTCTCTTCAGGGTCGAGGGGATTATAAACCATCAATTCCTCCGCTGTTCCTGGCATGAGCTGCATGAGTCCCAGGGCGCCCTTAGGGGATATGGCTTGAGGATCACCCCCGGATTCGGCCCTTATAACTGCCTTTACCAAGGCGGGATCAAGGCCAAAGGTGTTGGCGGCCTTGCTGATAATCGACCGATAATCTCTCGATTTGAAGGATCTCTTCCTGGTTCTTGAGCCAGAGCCGTGAATGATGGCAGAATCCGACGAGAATTCCGTCCTCGTAAAACGTGGGTCAGAGGGGACATTGGTAAAGTGCCATACTCCCCTTTCATCTACAAAGGTATATATAGCCCCTGCCTGGGTACAGGGACACCATGTATTTAGCACCCAAAGAAAGAGCCCAGACAGGAGCATGGCTGCATAGATGGTCTTGTAATGTTTATTTATCTTTTTCGCGTCATTGTCCCTCATCAATTATCTTTTCGGTACCTTTTCCCAATCCTTTAAAAAGTTCGCCAGACCTTTGTCCGTAAGGGGATGGTGAGCCAGTTGTGAAATCACCTTGAAGGGGATGGTGGCAATATCGGCACCAATTCTTGCTGATTCAAGCACATGAACAGGATGACGTATGCTGGCAACGATTATCTCTGTATTGAAGCCATAATTGTCATAGATTTGAACTATGTCTGAAACGAGCTCCATACCATCTTGGGAGATATCATCGAGACGGCCTACGAAGGGGCTTACAAAGGTGGCCCCGGCCTTTGCTGCCAAGAGGGCCTGAAGAGGAGAAAAAACAAGGGTTACATTGGTCTTGATGCCCATTTTGGTAAGGGAATTTGTGGCCTTGAGGCCCTGGGTAGTCATGGGTATCTTTATGACGATATTGTCTGCAAGTCCTGCCAATTTTTCTGCCTCTTGCACCATGCCTTCTGCCTCAAGACTTACTACCTCTGCACTGACTGGACCTGAGACTATCTTACAGATGTCCAAGATCCTTTCTTCAAAGCTGCAGTTTTCCTTGGCAATTAGCGAGGGATTGGTGGTTACTCCATCAACCATACCCATATCGGTTGCCTTTTGGATTTCTTCCAGGTTTGCAGTATCAATAAAAAACTTCATTGAACATTTCTCCTTTCAAAAAAGATGCCGATTTAGTGAGTTTACGAAGTTTGACGATAATAAAATTATGGGGTGCTTTCTACTTTTTTTTCCTTTTGGTTAAGTCCTAATGAAGGGTACTTGAAAAACTGTGCAGGTGGGGAAGTAGGTGAACAGACAGGATCTTTATAATGGGATCAAAATCCTTGGGGGAATGGCCACTTTTAAGGTCTCTGAAGACGATATGTTGGCCTATGTGGAAGGAGAGCTTGTCGAGTTTTCCGATGAGATTTGTGCCAGATTACCAGATCTAATCGAGGAGGCCGGCATTGTCTTTGGCTTGAGTAAGGTCCTTGAGGCGATAGAAGATAGACTTATAGTGGCCCGGGGAGATCCGCCAGAGGATGGTAAGGATGGGGTGATCAAAATAGCAGTCGAACCTCTTGCCTCTGCTTTAGACTCTGACGAGGATATGGAGGATGCCAGGGATTTTAAGAGCCTCAACCTGATCCCCAACGTATTGATGGGCGAGGTAGTTGCCAAGAGGATACCACCCACACCAGGAAGGCCAGGCACTAATATATTTGGGGAAAAGATGGAGCCAAGGCCAGGGGAATTGGTGGCCTTTAAATTGGGTGCAAATGTAGAGATAGTTGACAAGGATACCCTGGTGGCATCTTGTGATGGCGCAGTCAAGATCGAAGACGACGGCACCATGTCGGTGGCAACTGAATGGATAATTGATGGAGACGTGGATATAGCTACGGGACACGTCGAATTTGCAGGCAGCTCTCTGACTGTCAAGGGTTCTGTATGCAGTGGCTTTTCGGTTGAGGCAGCTAATGATCTATTGATAGAAGGATCTGTCAATGACGACACCATAGTACTTGCAGGTGGCCATATAGAAGTTGAGGGCATAATAAGATCAAGAAATACCATATTGAAGGCTGGGCGCGGATTGACCTGTAAGGCAATAGAGTATGCCAAGGTCTTTTCCAGTGGAGACGTAAAGGTGGAAGATTATATACTGGACGCAAACTGTCAGGTAGAAGGTTCCATGGAAGTCATCACAGGCAAGGGGCTAATTGCAGGTGGCAGGATAGAGTTGGGAGGCTCTTTGATCGCCAATATCATAGGTACCGCAGCTAATGTGCCCACCATTATCGCTGCTGGCATAAATCCCCTGTTGGAGCGTCATTATGAGGCACTTGTAAAGGAGCAGGAAAAGAGTGCACGGAAATTGGCGGAGATAAAAAAGGGGATGTTAAAATTGGATAGGTTGGAGTCTGCACAGGGTGGCCTTGATCCAAAAATGGAAGGGATTAAGAAAAGGCTTCTCGACGTGGCCATGTCCATAGTCTCTTCCATGGAGGAAAATAAGTTGAAGATCAGGGAACTTGAAACAAATATGGGCCAGATGGAAAAGGCCTCCATTACCATCTTGAAAAAGGCCTATCCCAATTGCAAGATTCGCATAGACAAGGCCTCCAAGGTTATTGATTCCCAAATGGAGAGCGTATGTTTCACATTCAGAAAGGGTGAAATAGTAACACGGTATATTGCCTCGAAAGGAAAGGAATCATCCTGAGAATAGAGATTGGGCTGACTACCGATGGAGATAAAATGTACTGAACTATACTTAATCTGACACTACCTCACTGTGAGCATGATCTGTCTGTATGGTCTGATCTATTATTTTTTCTTTTGCCAAAGGTAATGAATCAACAAAGGTTTGCATTGGTGTTTT